>Ga0210391_10000063_pt1 | contig 122795 bp, 92 predicted proteins | sample IncBWC12OmetaG_FD_160573 | JGI IMG/M metagenome (GOLD analysis project Ga0210391, IMG submission 160573) | Forest soil microbial communities from Barre Woods Harvard Forest LTER site, Petersham, Massachusetts, United States - Inc-BW-C-12-O ...
CCGGACCTGGGATCGAACAAGAAACATCTAAGGAATTTTGGCCGATGAGGCCGGTCCTGCTCGACACAGGTTTCATCGTTGCGCTGCTCGACCGCAGCGAGAATTTTCACAAGACGTGCGCTCAGGCGGTTCGAGAAGTAGAGACGCCGCTGGTCACTTGTGAGGCCGTCATTACAGAGAGTTGCTATTTGTTACGGAACTTGTCGGGCGCGCCGGAGGCGGTGATCGAGAACATCACCGCCGGGATTTTCCAAGTTCCTTTTCAGCTTTCTCGAGACACTGCTGGTGTCAAGCAAATACTGCGAAAATACAAGGACCGGAAGATCGATCTGGCGGATGCCTGTCTGATTCGCTTGGCGGACCACTTTGGGACCGCGGATATTCTGACTCTGGATCAGGATTTCGCAATCTATCGCTGGGGCAAGAACAAACCGTTTCGCGTGCTGCCCAGGACGGATTTCAACCGGCGAAGAGAAAGTCCCTAGTTCAACTCGAAAATCTATTGTCAGTTTTAGTTCGCCTCTGAGGCGAGCCGTACTGGATGGTATGAGCTCCCGGATCCCTAAGAGAAGCTCTTTCACTTCGGATCCAGGAGCGACAGAGAGAGTTCGATTCGTGTCAACGAAGGGGAGCTACTTCTTTCTGCTTTGCGTTCAATCACTCGCCGGTGAGGCCATTCCGGGTTTAGAACCGACGAGCAAGCGTCTGGATTGTTCATCGGGAAAACTCCATCCCCGGGTGCTTTATCGAATCCTCTTCTCCGTAATGAGGGGTCGTTTGTAATCTGGGACTCTATTTGGCAATTCCTTCGCGATAGGGGTCAGGTCGATCGCGAACTCAACCAGTTGCGGCTTATCAAACGTTTGCGTCCTTAATGCGGATAAAACTTGGATCGTCCCGAAATCAGTTTATGGGGGTAGAATGGCTGCCACTTGGAAGTAAACCATGGACTACCCAGCCTGGGTCTTTGGTCTCATAGCTTTCATCCTCTTTGGCCTTCCCATTCCATTTTCTGTTTTTGTACTGGCAATCAGCCCGGCCAAAGGTCAAACGATCAAGCGAATGTTTCTGGTATTCATATCGGTAGCCCCCGCGATTGTGGTCGTAGGTGTGTTTGCCGCGCGGCTATTAGCATCACACGCCGTTGCAAGGCTTACCGGAATGTTGTGCGTTCCTGTGGCCCTACTTGCTGCGGCATTCGCGGGATTGCACCACGCCCGCAGGTTGCGGAGCCGAGGGTTCGATTTTCCTTCCGTTACGACCCGCAATTGAAGACGTCTGGCCCAGACTGACGGATTTGGACAGCCATGCTGTGGCTTGTGACCAGGGGCAGCCAAGCCGCCAGCGCAAGCGGGCTTAGCCTTGCCTTCGGCGGTTTCCTGGCACGCATAGCCGGTCACCTGAAAACTGGGATCGAATCCACCGGTAACCGCTCCTAGCCACCTGGCTCTACCCTTCCAACTTACGCGAGGATAGACTTGGGAGGCCTTCTGAGAAGACCCAGCCTCCAAGAATGCGGATCCACAAGACCGCTTTCGCGCTACGCTCAGCCCGAGCCGAGGCCTGCTCTTACGTCCCCCGTTCACACGTAATCGAACAACGTCATGAACCCAAAATCCATATGCAGTTGCTGGTGGCAATGAAACAGCGTCAGTCCGGGATTGTCCGCCGTGAAGTCGACTTCCACTTCCTGATAGCCGCCGACCATGACGACATCCTTCATGACGCCCGCCAAGGATTTCCCCGCAATTTTGGTGACTTCGAAGCTGTGCCGGTGTAGATGGATCGGATGAATGTCGTCGCTGCCATTGCGCATCCGCAGGCGGTAGCGCCTGCCCTCGCGCAAGTGGAAAGTGGCGCTCATCGCATCGCTCGTAAACACTTTGTCGTTTATGGCCCAGAGGTTGAACCCGCGGTCCGCTGCGTTTTGCTTCGTAAACGTCATATCAATCACTTCGTCGGGCTCGGGGGCGATTGTGTTCGGTTTCGCGAAACGCGCATAGTTCCAGTGAAAAGGTTTCGGCGGCGTCCACACGGGCTGTCCTTTTCGTCCGGCATACTCCACCACAATCCCCATGCCGTGGCCGCGGTCATCGTCCGCAAGATCACCCATGACCCATACGCCCGGATGATTCATCTCGACCACGGCGCAGATTCTTTCCGCGGTCCCGAGCCACAGCACGGGGACTTCGGCGGGCGTCGGGACGGAGTTGCCGTCGAGCGCGACGACTTTGAAAGAGTGTCCCGGCAGCGCCAGGCTGCGAATCTCCGTTGCGCTGCCGTTCAGTATGTGAAATAGCACCCGCTCGCCCCGTTTCACTCGCACAGGTTCGCCATGCCCCAACATGCGCCCGTTGATAGTGAAGTAGCGGTAACCCACCTCGTAGCCGTGCGGCATCCCTTTCGCGAGTGATGCTTTCATCGAGGATTCCCCGGCCGTTTCCAGTTCTTTGACTCGCGTGGCCGGAGCCAGAAAATCCTGGGCCATGTCTCCGCCCTGACTGAGCGACGGCTCGAACTCTTTGAGAACGAGGAATACCTCCTTGTCGTAGCTCCCCGGCTCATGCCTCGGATCGATATAGACCGGACCAGCCTGGCCGCTGTATTGTCCCGAGTGAAGATCGGCACCCCCGCGATTGTGCGTGTGATAGAAACGGAAACCCGCAGGCCGGGGAGTAATGTAGATGCGGCGCATGCCATGTGCCGGGATAAAAGGCGTGCCCTCTTCGGCTGCACCGTCCACGTCGGTCGAAACCATCTGGCCGTGCCAATGCAGTTGCTCGGGAGTGTCCGTGTTGTTGTACACGTCGACCGTTTCGGCCTGACCTTCCTTGAACCGCAACAGTGGACCGGGGAATTGGCCGTTGTAGCTGATCGCTGAAATGACGCGCTTTGGCGCTATCTCAATCGCACTTGCTTCGATACGCAGGGTATGGGCTGGGGGGCCGGTTTCGGGCTGCGTCGAAGGTGGTCCGCAGGATCGTGGAGCGAAGAGCGCGGGCCATCTGACCGAAGGTCCGAAACCGAATAAACCAGCGCCTGCTGCGCCCGCTATCTTGAGAAAGCGCCGACGAGATGTAACTCCCTTGCGCACGAGGCTGCCATCCTAATTTGGTATCGCGCCTTTATGCAAACGGTTGTTGATTCCGAACACCACGCAGGGGGATCGGAAAATTTGGAAAGCCGCCGCAGCGCTATCTTTAATATAGCAGCCGTTTAGAGCCGAGTCCGCGTGCGGAATATTTTCGGCTCCCTACGATTCAGCAGTGGTTGTGACTTCCTAGCAACATCCATCATCAACTAGGTAGGCGTTCGGGCCTAACAGGCGGCGCTCGGCATATGGCTATGAGCACAGAATCGGAACTCCAGCGTCAAAAGGAGCGGCTTGAGCTGCTCCTCAATCTCACGACCAAAATCACGTCGAGCCTCGAGATCCGGGAGGTCTTGCGGTCGATTGCGGCGAACATACGCGAAGTCATACACGCGGATGCTGTCGTCGTATCGCTTCCCGATGCAGCGTCGGGAAAATCCAGAGTAATTGCTGTGGATTTTCCGCATGGCAAGGGGGCGGTGAAGGAAGAGGTGACGGTCACATTAAGCCCCGTTAATAAGAAAGCCATGGACACCTTGAAGCCTGTGGTGATTTGCGCGCGGGAACGTGAAGAACTCGCGGCCGAGGCCTATGAAATTGTTGCTGCCGAAGGCATAAAAGCCATTTGCCTTATTCCACTTGTAAATCGCGGCCGGGTCCTCGGAACCCTGTCGATCTCGCGGACGACAGAGGCTCCGTTTGTCCCGGAGGATGTCGATTTCCTCAGCCGGGCGTCAGGGCAGATAGCCATCGCCATTGAAAACGCATTGGCATACCGGGAAATTTCCGGACTCAAGGACAAGCTCGCCCAGGAGAAACTCTATCTGGAAGAGGAATTTCGCAGCGAGATGGGCTTTGAGCAAATCATTGGGAACAGCAAAACGCTAAAGCACGTTTTGCAACAGGTTGAAACAGTTGCCCCCAGCGATTCCACGGTTCTGTTGCTTGGAGAAACCGGCACGGGAAAGGAGTTGATTGCTCGTGCGATTCACGACCGCAGCCGTCGGGTGAAGCGCACTTTTGTGAAGCTGAATTGCGCGGCGATACCGACCGGGCTGCTGGAAAGCGAGCTGTTTGGACACGAAAAGGGAGCGTTCACGGGAGCCATCAGCCAAAAGATCGGCCGGCTGGAACTAGCCGACCAGGGCACCCTGTTCCTGGATGAGGTGGGAGACATCCCGATGGAAATCCAGCCGAAGCTGCTGCGCGCTTTACAGGAGAGGGAATTTGAGCGGCTGGGAGCGACCCACACCCGAAAAGTGAATGTGCGCCTGATCGCCGCTACCAACCGCAATCTGGAAAAGATGATTGCAGATCGAGAATTCCGGAGCGATCTGTACTATCGCCTGAACGTATTCCCAATCCGAATTCCGCCCTTGAGAGAACGTAAGGACGACATCGCCCTGCTGGTTAGCTATTTTGTCCAAAAGTTTTCAAAGCAAATGCAAAAGAAGGTCGATGCGGTTCCCGCGGCCGTAATGAAGGGGCTGATGGCCTGGGACTGGCCCGGCAATATTCGTGAACTTGAGAATTTCATCGAGCGCGCGGTCATCGTGACGCGTGGCAGCTCGCTTGAGGCTCCGGTCGGAGAACTGCGAAAGGCGAACAACGGCCTACCTGCTCCCGGTGTCGTCGAGGAATACCGACAAAGCGCTGGAGAAAATGCCGATTCGCGGGATGACAACACCGGTGTTGCCGAGGAATACAGAAGGAAGCAGCGCGAAGAGATAATACGGGCGCTGTCCGAATGCAGGGGGCGCGTCGGTGGTGCTGATGGCGCTGCCGTGCGGCTGGGAATTAATCGCACAACGCTCCTTTCCCGAATGAAAAAATTTCGTATCCACGCCAAGCAGTACGCTTAATCTCGGGGGGCCCGTTAGCCGTACCCTCACCCGTAGCCTCGACAGTTTCGACGCTTTCAACTTCTTCGACATCGACACCTTCGACTCCTGGCGGTCTTCTCCTGAAAATTCAGCGACTTACGGCTCCGCACGTTTGGCTGAGGCCTTGCCTTTATCCGATGCGTAGCGAAAAGGCGGTTTTCCAGCGGTTTCGCCTTTCGCTGCCACCTAGCTCATCAGGAGGCTCGCTATGAAGCATAAGGCAGGACCAGCTATCGCTTGGGTGAGTGATCCCGCGGGCGAACGAACGCTCGTAGTCGCCGCCAAAAACGGAGACGAACAGGCGTTTGAAACCCTGTTCAAACGTTACCAGCGAAAGACCTTCGCCGTTGTGCTGCGGTACACACGCGTGGTCGAGGACGCGGAAGACATCGTTCAGCAGAGCTTCTGCAAGGCTTTCCTGCATTTGTGCCAGTTCGAAGGAGAATCCTCCTTCTCCACCTGGTTGACGCGCATCGCCATCAACGAAGCGCTTATGTTCCTGCGACGCATAGGTGCGGTGCGCGAGGTATCCCTCGACGATGATCGCGATCCACAAGCAAGTGCAGCCGGGTTGGGGATACCGGACTCAAGTGCCGACCCGGAAACCCGCTGCTCGCAGCGAGAGGAAGTGCGGATTCTTTCGAAGGCAGTTCGGAATCTGCGCCCGAGGCTGCGCACAACAATCGCCTTGAGGGAACTTCGCGAGTTGTCAACAAGCGAGACGGCTCGTCGCATGGGGCTCTCGGTCGGGGCCGTCAAAGCGCGCATCTTTCGCGGGAAGAGGGAACTCCGCCGGGAATTGGCTTCTTATCTAAAGCCCGCCAGAAAGCCCAGGACAGGTACCGCCCGGCACATCCCCCGACCTCTGGCTGACGCTTCCGGTTTCTGAGGAAAACACCATGTTGAAGATCAGCTTTAGCGAAACACCTGCGGAAGAGAGATGGATTCTGGCTGGGCGCCTCGGTGGGGCCTGGGTTCGGGAACTGAGAGCGAGCTGGAAGAAGAACCACCAAACCGGCAAGGAGCGTGCGTGCATCGTGGATCTGAAAGAAGTCACATTTATCGACAAGACCGGCGAGAAACTGCTGCGCGCGTTGCGCAGCGAAGGTGCGCAGTTCATTTCGGGCGGTTGCTATGTCCGGCACATTGTCGAGCAGCTGAAGGTCCGGCGGAAACGCAAGATTCCGAATCTGCTGGCTTCCTTTCTTGTCGTGTTTCTCTTGGTGGTGTTCGACGCGACAGGAACAAGAGGGCAAAACACAACGGTGTTGGGAAGCGTGCCGAGCGGTCCGGCCAGCGATGCGCTTGTCCAGTTGACTCTCCGGGACGCCATCAAGATGGCATTGAGCTACAACCTGGGAGCAATCGAAAGCGGACAAAACGCCCAAATTGCCCGCGGTCAGCGGCTACTCGCGCTCAGCAATCTGCTGCCACAACTCAGCGCCGGCGCTTCGGAGAACGTCCAGCAGGTGAACCTCGGGACCTTCGGGCTCAACGGGCTAAAGATAGGAATTCCCATCGTTGTTGGACCGTTCGCCTACAGCTCGGTGGATGCAAGCGTGAGTCAAACGCTGTTCAGCTATGAATCCATCCAGCGGTTTCGCGCAGCCCGCACTGCAGAACAGGCTTCCCAACTCAGCTATCAGGACATTCTCGATGTGGTCACGCTCACTGTCGGCAACGCCTATTTGCGGATCATCGAGGCAGACTCTCGAATCAAGGCGCAAGAGGCGCAGGTGCAGAATGCGAGAGCCCTATACGATCGCGCGGCCGATCAGGTAGAGGCTGGTACGGCTCCACGAATCGACGCAACACGCACCGCAGTTCAGGTGCACACCGAGGAGTACAACCTAAGCATAGCCCGCAACAACTTCGCGGTCGCAAAACTAGCGCTTGGACGCGCGATCGGATTGCCGCTGGGGCAGCAGTTTGAGCTGGCCGACACACTCCCATATTCCGACATCACCCCGCTGAGCGTCGACGACGCCCTGGAAATTGCGTTCAAATCGCGCGGCGATTTCCGCTCTGCTCTCGATTCCCAAAAAGCTGCTGCGCAAACTCTTTCGGCCAGGAAAGGCGAACGGTATCCGACGGTGGCGGTTAACGGCAGCTACGGCGATATGGGACCGACGTTCGGCAACTCGCATGGAGATTTCACGTTTCAGGCGGGGATCAGGGTTCCCCTCTTCACCGGCGGACGGATTAAAGGGGATATCACGCAAGCTGAAGCAGAATTGCGTCAAAGAAAGGCCGAATCTGAAAACATCCGCGGGCAGATTGACCAGGACGTTCGCACCGCTCTTCTCAACCTGAATGCCGCGAAAGAACAGGTTGAAGTCGCCAAGCAAAATGTCGAGCTTGCCAATGAGAGCCTTGCCCGGTCGAAGGATCGCTTCACTTCTGGAGTAAGTGACAGTGTTGAAGTCGTCCAGGCCGAGCAGGCTCTCGCCAGCGCCAACGATCAATACATAACGAGTCTTTACAACCACAACTTTGCCAAGCTCTCACTCGCTCGCGCTCTGGGCGTAGCGCGCAGCAGCTACAGCGAATACCTCGGAGGCAGGTAATGTCGAATAGCGATCACATCAGAACCAAACATTCTGCAGTCGTGGAGGAGGAAATTCCCATTTCGGTGGAATCTCAACAGCCTTCCCAGGCTTTGCCCGAAGGCGGCGGCAAACTCAATCGAATTCTTCATGGCCTTCAGGAGCACCCATCAAAGGCCGCCGCCGGGGCTCTTCTGGCATTGGCGATCCTGATCGTCAGCGCATATCTCGTCCGCAACGCATTTCTCTACGAAGACACCGACGATGCGCAGGTGGACGGGCACGTTATGCCCCTGAGTGCGCGCATCAACGGGCAGGTAATGAATGTGAACTTCGTTGAAGGCCAGCTCGTCCATGAGGGCGATCTCCTCGCAATCATTGACCCCGCCGATTTCAAGATCGCCGTGATTCAGGCGGAGGCGGCGCTCGCGGACGCGAAAGCCGGCGCCACGAGCTCTCACTGGAACGTGCCAATCACCTCTGTGACCTCACAAAGCAATCTCGATTCTGCAGACACCGAAGTGGCAAACGCTGAAGCGGGACTTCGGGCAGCCGAGCACAATCACGAGGCAGCCAAGGCGTCGCTGACACAGGCCGGGGCCATTGCCGCCAGGAGCAACGCAGACCTCGAACGCGCCAAGCAACTCGTCGCAAAAGAAGATATCTCCCGCCAGCAATTTGATCAGGCGGTGGCTTCCGCAACAGCAAACCAAGCGGCAGCCGCATCGGCCGACGCCGCTGTCAAAGCCGCCGAGCAGGCTGTGCGGCAGGCCGAGGGGAAACTCCTGCAGGCGAAGGCCGACCTGCGAACAGCCCAGACCGCGCCGCAACACGTGTCCCTGATTCGCGCCCAAGCGGACGCCGCGGATGCGCAAGTCGAGCAACGCCAGGCTCAGCTGGCCCAGGCACAGCTCAATTTCAGCTACACCATTATTCGCTCGCCGGTTACGGGAATCATTGGAAAGAAGAGCGTTGAAGTGGGTCAGAACGTGAGCATTGGCCAGGAAATGCTGGAGGTAGTGCCCCTCGATGACATTTGGGTGACCGCCAATTTCAAGGAAACGCAGCTGGAGCATATGCGGCCCGGGCAGCCGGTGAAAGTCAAGGTGGATGCTTACGGTCGCACGTGGTTTGGGCACGTGACCAATATGGGGGGCGGCACTGGATCTGTTTTCAGTCTCCTGCCTCCGGAGAACGCAACGGGCAACTATGTGAAGGTCGTGCAGAGGGTTCCAGTGCGGATCGATTTCGATCGCACCGCAGGACGGGACTTCAATCTGGAGGGCATGCTGAAGCCGGGATTGTCAGCCGTGCCAGAGGTGAAGGTGCGATGAGTACAACGGCCTCTCCGGCGGTTGGGCAACCGACCTGGCAGCCAAAGGTCAACCCATGGATCATCGGCGTCGCGGTTTCGCTGGCTGCGTTCATGGAGGCGCTCGATACCAGCATAGCGAACGTGGCACTTCCACACATTGCGGGCAGCATGGGCGCGAGCAATGATGAGAGCACGTGGGTCTTGACCAGTTACCTGGTGTCGAATGCCATTGTGCTTCCGATCAGCGGCTTCCTCGTCGGCTGGCTCGGGCGCAAGCGCTTCTTCCTGATGTGCGTCGCTTTTTTCACAGTTAGCTCGTTTTTGTGCGGCGTCGCGCCAAGCCTCGGGCTGCTGCTTCTTTTTAGGGTGCTGCAAGGCGCCTTCGGCGGAGGACTGCAGCCCATGACGCAGGCTATCCTGGCGGACACCTTCCCGCCGGAGAAACGCGGGTTGGCCTTCGCCTTGTATGGAATCACGGTCATTTGCGGTCCCGCCATTGGTCCCACGCTCGGCGGCTGGATTACCGATAACTATTCCTGGCGCTGGATTTTTTATATCAACGTTCCCGTGGGAATTCTGGCCGTCTTGCTGGTTTCTCAGCTAATCGAAGATCCGCCCTACTTGTCCCGTCTGAAAGCCAGGATGGCGAGGTTCGACTATGTTGGGTTCGCGCTGCTCACCGTCGGCGTAGGCGCCCTGCAGGTTGCGTTGGACAAGGGACAAGAGGACGATTGGTTCGGGTCGCGGTTCATTACCACACTGATCATTCTCGCCGTCCTCGGTTTGGTGTCGCTCGTTATCTGGGAGTGGCGCCACAAGGAACCCATCGTGGATGTCCATCTGTTCACAGGGTTTAATTTTGCAAGCTGCAATCTGATGATGTTCGTGCTCGGCGCCGTTCTGTTCAGCTCAACCGTCCTGCTTCCCCAATTCTTGCAAACGCTCATGGGTTACACGGCGCAGAAGGCCGGCATGGTCATCTCGATGGCGGCTGTTCTTCTGGTCTTTCTTTTGCCGCTCGTCGGGCGCCTCGCCGGACACTTTCAGGCCCGGCATCTTCTTGCTTTCGGCTGGATCGCACTCGCCGTGGCCATGTATTTCTCATCTAAAGAGATCGATCTACTCATCAGTTTTCGTGCTGCCGCGTGGATGCGCATTTGGCAGTACCTGCCGGTCGGATTTTTATTCGTTCCGCTCACGATGGCTGCCTATGTCGGCCTGCCGGAGTCTAAAAGCAACGCTGCGGCCGGTTTGATCAACTTCACCCGCAATATCGGGCAGAGCGTAGGAACTTCGGCTGTGACTACCTTGCTTGCACGCCGAGGTCAATACCATCAGTCCGTTCTTGCCGAGTCCACGCGCTCCTATCGGTTCCACGCGGCCGTCGCAGGGTTGACGAGCCGTCTGACACATGTCGGTTTGAGCATGCACTCGGCCGAGCAACAAGCGCTTGCCAGAATGTACGGCGTGGTGATGGCACAGGCTCAGGCCCTCTCCTACGTCGATATCTACTGGCTGCTCGCGGTGACTTCCGCCTTGATGTTCTTCTTGTGCTTCCTGCTAGCCAAGAACCAACCCGGCAAGGGCGGCCAGCTTGCGGTGCACTGAAGGTATGGGCAATGACCTTGGTTCCTAAGATCGGCATGGCGGTTCATATGCTGAGGAATCCTCGCGGCTGGAGAAAGAATCCGTGCCGGCATTATCGGGGCAAATGTGCGGGAAGGGCCGGGGGCTCGCGGCCCCACATTCTGGCATTACGCGCTTCCTGAATCCGCTTGGCTAGACGAGGACCGTACCGCCATCCACCACAACGGTCTGCCCAGTAGCGAACCCTTCGTGCATCAAGAACAGATAGGCTTCAGCGATATCCGAAGCTTCGCCGACTCGTCCAACCGGGAGGCTCTTGCCCACGCTCTCGTAGAGAAGTTCTCGTTCCGGTCCACTCATGTTCTGCCAGAGGTTCGTCCGCACGACTCCGGGAGACACTGCGTTAACCCGTATGGGTGCCAACTCGAGCGCTAGAGCGCGCGTCAGGGCTTCGACAGTTCCGCAGACACTTGCCGCAATTGCCCATCCTTTTTGCGGGCGCTGGCCGGCGATTCCGGTTGTGAGCACGATAGAACCGTCTTTCTGGATCTGTGGACTTCCGTACTTGACCGCGGCAAGTGCAGCCCAGTAGCGCAACTCAAAGGCGCGTCGGGCCTGTTGGAGATCGGTCCTGGCAAGGTCGCACAAATGCAGGCTATCGCCGGCGGTGAATACCAAATGATCGAAGCTGCCAAGCTTCTGAAAGAAGGTTCTAACGGCGCCTTCGTCCGAGAAGTCCACCGCCTGGCCCTCAGCTTCGCCACTGACACACTCAACGGCCTTCTCGATTCGTTCCCGATTGCTCGAGACGATGACGACCCTGGCTCCCTCTGAGGCCGCCCGCTGGGCCACCGCCAAACCAATCCCCGAGGACCCGCCCACCACGACCACCCGCTTCTGCACCAGATCGTTTCCCCGTTGCATGCGATTCTCCTTGTGCACCCTTCTGACGTACACCCTTACAGATGGCCAGACAACGCCATGCGGTTCATGCATAATGGTCATGGCAGCCATGCGTTTAGAGAAACTACGACAGGTCGACCTGAACCTCCTGATTACCTTCGCAGCCATTGCGGAGGAGAAGAGCGTCACGGCAGCTGCATCGCGGCTCCTGCTGAGCCAGCCTGCGGTGAGCCGCGCGTTGCAGCGCGCCCGGGCGATGTTTCAGGATGACCTTCTGCTCCGGTCGCCGCGAGGCTTTGAACTCACGTTGCGGGGCCGCAAGATTCTCGAAGAGCTTGAGGGCTTACTGCCCAGGATGGAGAATCTGGTTACGCCGAACGCGTTCGATCCAACGCGGGAGAAGAGCCACTTCCGCATTTCAGGCCCTGACAACGTCTGCACGGTTGTGGTCCCTCGCTTGTGCCGGCAATATGCCAACGGACGCTACCAGGCGCAGTTTGAGTTCCTTCCCTGGCAGAGCGGCATCGCGGAACTGGTGGAGCACGGACAAGTCGATCTTGTTCTGCACATTGATGACGGACTCCTGCCGTCACACTTTCACTCAGAAAGGCTTTATCGGGAGGATTGGATTTGCGCCGTCGCGCGTCGGAGCCGCTTTGGCGACCGGCTGTCGCTGAAGCAGTACTTGGCGGCCAGCCATATCGTTGTATCTACCTATGCCGGTGTGCAAACGATCCCGGACAAGCAGCTGGCGGCTGTCGGCGCCAAACGCAGCTCCTATATTCGAGTGCCTTACTTCGGGGTGGCCCTAGCATGCCTTCCCGGAACCGAACTCGTTCTCACCGTAACCAGCGGTATGCACTCAGCCATCAGAGGAAACCGCGAGTTGCGCGTTGTCGAAGCACCACGCGAATTGCATCCGTTTCATTTCCTGATGGCCTGGCATCCGAGACTCAACAGCGATCCGCGTCACGTGTGGCTGCGCGAGGCAATGCGAGCAACAACTGCGAATCTCCATGCAAATCCCTTGACGCGATCGAACATTAGTATCACAATGTGATTCTAATCATGCTTGGCGAATTCGAATATTTGTTGATCACCGCTGCTGCCGGGCTTGGAGAGGAAGCCTACGGCGCGGCGATTCGCGAAGAAATCGAAGCGACGACGGGACGAAAGTGCTCGATTGGCGCGCTCTATACAACCATCGATCGTCTCGAAACAAAAGGTCTGCTGAAAACCTGGATGGGCGATGCCACGCCGCAACGGGGTGGCCGCGCCAAGCGCATGGTCCGCGTGACGCCCAAGGGTGTGTCAGCCGCGAAGGCCTTCTACGATGCGGTGACGCGCGTGAGCCGAGGAGCGTCATGGGTGACGAACCGAACGGGGAGCGCCTCATGAAGAGCACCGGCTGGGCCCTGGTCGAGGCCGCTGCCCGACTGCTGGCGCGCGACGAGCGCGAAGCCGTCCTGGGCGATTTGGTTGAGAGCAAGGAAAACGCTTGGCAAGGGCTGCTGGGCGTGCTCGGCCTGGTTTTCCGGGGCCAAGCGCTCCCTTGGAAGAGCTGGCGGCCATGGCTCGCGGGATTCGGAGTGGCACTTCCAAGCAGCTTTCTCCTTATGGGGTTCTCGCTGTCTGTCAGCTGGAGCTATCTGACCATACGATGCCCCGAGCTTCTCCGGAAGTCGTCCCTGACACTTGGCTCCGGGTCCCTGGTATTGCTGTGCCAGGCACTCCTTCTGATCGGCTGGTCCTGGACGGGCGGTTTTGTGGTCGGATCGTTGTCGCGGCGGACTCTTTGGGCCAGCACGTTACTTTGCTATTCGCCGTGCCTGTTTTGTTTGTCGAGATTCCGTGTGGAGTCCCTATCGAGGTTTTGCCTGCTTCTCTTTTTGTTGCCCGCCATCTGGGGAGTTCACCAGGGTTTGCGAATCTCGAGGCTGAAGCGGAACTGGGCCATGATACTGGCCATAACCATCACCGGATTGATGCTTCTAGGCTGGAGCAGCAGAGCTCATCACTGGTGGGCACCGCCGCGGTGGACACTCGACTGGGCGTTGTGCGGGCCAGCGTGGTATCTGGTCGCAACTGCACGGAGAGCGACCTCAAAGGCTGGATGGGGAGGCAGCGATGGCCTGTGGAGCGAGCAGCGGGAACAACAAACAGGAATGCCGTAGACGCAAAAGTCATGACCAAGGATTGAGTGAGGCGCGCCTTGTTCAGTGGGGGAAGATATGCCGAGTGAACTCACATTGACCGTGAACGGCGCGAAGCAGGTTGTGTCCGCGGCGCCGGAAACGCCTCTGATCTTCGTGCTGCGCAATGAACTGAAATTAAGTGGTCCTCGGCTGGGATGCGGGATGGCGCAGTGTGGCTCGTGTTCTGTGCTGCTTGATGGAGAGGAAATTCGCACATGCATCACGCCGGTTTCTTACGCCGTGGGCAAGCAAGTGACGACGATTGAAGGATTGCGCGCGGTTTGGGCCATAGAGAAGAAGTTGAGCGCGGCGGAAGCGGCGAAAACACTGCATCCCGTACAGCAGGCGTGGATTGACGAACAGGTCCCGCAGTGCGGCTATTGCCAGAGCGGGATGATGATCGCCGCGGTGGAATTGCTGGCCAGGAATCCGAATCCAACCATCGCGCAAATCAAGGATACATTCACGAACAAGCCGCCGTCACCGCATCTGTGCCGCTGCGGCACTTACGCGGCGATCATCGATGCCGTGCAACGCGCCGCCAGGGCCATGAAGGCCTGAAGGGAGGGAATGCCATGACCTTGAAAACGGAAATGTCCAGCGATTCGCCAGTCATGTCCTTCGCAACGACGCTCACGCGGCGCGGCTTCGTCAAAATGGGCGGCGCTTTATTTGTTTCGGTCTCCATTCCGGGTGGATTTCGCGCAGAGACTGCCGAAAGACAAGCTTCGACTGAGACAAACCAACTCAACCCGACATTGCTGGCGTCGTGGCTCGAGATCCGAAGCGACAACACGATTCTGATGCGCACGGGCCGGACCGAGACGGGTACCGGAATGAGCGGGTATTACACGCAGGCGATTGCCGAGGAATTGAGCGTCCGGCCGGAAACGATCTCGCTCGTGATGGGCGACACGGACCGGACGCCGGACGGTGGATACTCTGCCGGTTTCCTGAGCGGAATGACCAACGTTCGCAAGGTCGCCGCGTACACGTATCAAGCGCTGCTGGGGCTGGCGGCAACGCAACTCGGCATGCCCGTCGAAAATCTCAGTGTCGTGGATGGCGTCATCTCCGGCGGCGGAAAGAGCATCCGTTACGGACAGCTTGTTGAGGGGCAGCACCTTGACTTGAAGATTCCCGTCACCGGCGAGCTTCTGAAGGCCGCCCCGGGGAAATGGGTCGGCGTGGAAGGGCTGGACGGCCTCACGGTGACCGGCGACCCGCCGATGAGGCCGCTCAATCAGTGCAAGGTGATGGGGACATCTTTTCCTGTGCCGGGAATTCCCGACAAAGTGACCGGCAAAACCCAATGGAGCTGCGACGTCACGTTGCCCGGAATGCTTCACGCTCGCATGATTCGCCCCGCAACGCTTGGTTCAACGCTGATTTCTGTTGGCACAATGGACAAGAAGCAGTTTCCCGCCGCAGAAATCGTGAAGAAGGGTAATCTCCTTGCCGTCGTTTCTCCCAACGAATGGGAAGCCATTAGCGCGTCGCGCGCCGTTGCCGCCGGAACGAAGTGGACCGACTGGGCCGGGCTGCCGGGCAGCGAGAACGTCACGAAGACACTTCGCGCGTACAAATGGAACGCGCCCTCGGAAAGCCGCGGAAAACCCGCCGACGTCACCAGTGCGCTGGCGAACGCTGCGAAAAAAATTTCTGTGTCCTACGAACAGCCTTATGTGAGGCACGCGCCCATTGGCCCGTTCGTCGCTGTCGCCGATGTTCGCAGTGACGGCAGTGCCACCGTGTGGACGCATTCGGCCCAGTCGCAGGGCCTGCGTGCACGCATTGCGTATATGCTGGGAACCACACCGGAGCAAGTCGTAGTCCGGTGGCTGGATCACTCCGGCCAATACGGACGCACAACGTTCGGCGGCGATGGCGCAGAAAGTGATGCAGTAATTCTCTCGCAATTGACTCAGAAACCCGTGCGCGTCCAATGGACCCTGGAGGAGGATATGAAGTGGTCGAGTGTCTCTCCAGCCTGGGTATCCGACATCCAGGCAGGTCTCGATCCGAGCGGCCACCTGACCGCGTTGCACAGCGTGTTTTACTCCCCCCATATGTTCGATCCGCGCCCCATAGGAGCCCTTCTTGCTGGAATGCCTTGCAGCGCGTCAGAACCTGGCGGATGGGTCGCTACGGAATGGGTCTATGACAAAATTCAAAACAGGCTGGAAGATGCCTACGGAATGCCGAACCTCGGAGCGGAGACGGCATCGGGTGGATTGCGTGGCAATATCATGCGCACACCGGGACAGCGACAGCAGAATTTTGCTTTGGAAGGATTGATCAACGAAGCGGCAGCTGCGGCAAATGCGGATCCCGTTCAATTCCGTTTGGATCACACAACCGACGAGCGGTTGATCAACATTCTCAAAGCCACCGCCCAGGCCGCAGGCTGGGAACGGCGATCTTCGCCCGGCCCGCAGGCGCGAAAAACGGGACGCACTCCCGTGAATGGTCGCGGGGTGTGCGCCATGCGTCGCGAAAACGCGTATTGGGTAGGCATCGCCGAAATTACGGTTGTACCGGATACGGGCGTCATACATGTATCAAGGTTCACCATCGGTGGCGAACCAGGAAAAATCATTAATCCACGCCAATTCGGCCTTTGCATGAAAAGCGGCGTCGCCATGGGCCTCAGCGAAGCGTTGAAAGAGGAAGTCACCTTCGATAAATCAAAAGTGACCAGCACGAATTGGGATCGCTACAAAATTCTCACCATGGAAGAAATGCCCGAAATTAAAATTGTCACTCTCTCGCGAGACGACAAACAGTTCGGCGGGGGCTCGGAAGGCGCCAATGCCGTCTGTCCTCCGGCAGTCACGGCGGCGTTCTTCGACGCTACCGGCATCCAGGCTCACCGTATTCCCTTGACTCCCTCGTACGTGACGACTCTGCTTAAAAGCTAGTGCAGGACACCCTAACCAGCAACCCGACTTCTGAGAATCAAGCAAATTGCTTTCCGGTAGTCCGGAAGGTTCTAGCCGCTTGGCGCCACAATTCCCCCAGGAAAGCCGTCCGCGGATTCACAGCAGGCAGCTTCTCCTCTCTCCACCGAGAGCGCATGGATGAAAACACAACGAATACGACGAGATACCTGATGGATCCCGCCAAGCGGCTCTGCGCGCCGCCGGAAATAGCTTAGAATACGGCCGGGAGGTATTATGCCCGTCCCTCAGACGCTTTCACCTGCCCGGGAGCTTGTCGCTACCAATGCGGCTCATTTTCCTAACGAGAGTGCGGTATACCGCACGGCTCGAAATGCACTGCTGGTCGAGGAAATCGAGCTGCGCCGCCACATCGAGCGCGTAGCAGCCCAGCGGCGCGCGCTGCCCGACGGTGGGAAGGTCCCGCACGAATTCGAGTTCGTCTCCGAAACTGGTCCCATTCGCTTTTCGAGCCTGTTTGGCAATAAAGACACACTGATGGTTTACAGCATGATGTACGGTCCAGAACGCAAAGGACCGTGTCCCATGTGCACATCTTTTTTGAGCTCCTGGAATGGCAGCGCAGTCAATCTGTCTGAACGTTCCGCAATCGCCGTTACCGCGCGCTCGCCCATTGAGCGGCTGGTGGAATTTAAGAAACACCGCGGCTTCCGGAACCTCCCCTTTGTCTCCGACGTGTCCGGCGATTACACACGCTCCTACGTCAATCCCAGCGACGCCGACGTACCAGGCTTCAGTGTTTTCACCCGACGTAACGGAACGGTTTACCACTTCTATTCCGGCGAGATGAGCGGCGCGATGGCCGACCCCGGGCAGGATCCGCGCGGTGCCCCGGACCTCGACCCTCTTTGGCTGATGTTGGATCTGACGCCGGAAGGTCGCGGCACGGAATGGTACCCGAAGCTCGAGTACGATCACAAATAGCCGGAGAGGTCCTTTCGCGAAAGGCCTGCATGGTTTAGTGCATCGGGCGCCTGCAGAGGGGAAGGTTGCACGATTTGCCCGTGGCGACGTGCGTCAAGGTGCAAAGGTACAAAATAATTTGTCCTCGCGATCCGATTACTTGGAAAGCTTTCGCAGCAGGGCCATCCCTTCGGAATCGTCCAGGATGTTTTTGCCGTTCAGCAAGGCAACCAGTTCGCCGACGATTTTCCGGAGTTCCCGAAGTTCAACATCGGAGCTCTTTGCGGTCTCGCGTTGCAGAAAGACGTTCGGCTGCTCCTCCTGATCCATTCCGCCGCCGCTCAATTCGTGCAGCCAGGAGCCGAGGACTCGGAGTTGATCGGGCTCTGCCGTCGTGAACAACAGACCCATGCCCATACCCATCTTTGCATAGACGACCTTGGCCTGGGTCTTGAACGATTGATTGTCTCTGGTAACCGTGAGCGTGACGGCAGCGCCTTTCGCAAACGGATTGATGGTGTCCACGTAGCAGCCGTTCCTGCTGATATCGGAAAGCCGGCCCATAATTCGGGTATCCGCCTGAAGATCGAGGGCTTCCACGGCGGGAGAAAAGGGAAACCGGGGACAGCTGCGTTTTTCGATCTCCTCACAGGAAGCAAGAGGCGGTTGGCCATGCACGGTTTTGTTAAGCAGTCCCATTATGTGAGTTCCAGCCCGAGAGCAGGTGAAAGTGTTTCGACGTCAGGCCCATGAATGGCATTCACGCCAGCGCACTCTTTCGCTGCTCCGATTCGAAGTCGCACACTCACCGGTGAACCACAACTGACGCCTCGGGAATTCCGCTCTTAAGCAAATTGGCGAATTGGTGGGGGAGCACGGGCCTGCTGAAATAGAATCCTTGCGCTTCATCGCACTGGCGAGCCCGAAGAAATGCCAACTCCCCCTGGGTTTCCACCCCCTCGGCAACGACCCGCAGCTTGAGACTGCGGCCCATGCTGATCACCGCGGTCACAATGGTCGAATCGTCAGGGGCGGAAGTGATTTGGCGCACAAACGATTGGTCGATCTTGAGCGCATCGATCGGGAACTTTCTCAGGTAGCTCAGGCTGGAATAGCCTGTGCCAAAGTCATCGACAGCAATCTGCACGCCTCGGGCTCTCAAAGCTTTAAGCACCGAGGCGGCCGACTCGGCGCGCTTCATCAAAACGCTCTCCGTAAGTTCCAACTCGAGACATTTCGGATCAAGGCCAGTTTCGCTGAGAGTGGTGAACACACTCTCGAGAAAATTGTCTTCACGGAACTCCATCGAGGAGATGTTCACCGCAATAGAACCCAGGGGCAGACCCGCGTCCAGCCAGGCGCGGGCTTGCATGCAGGCTTCACGCAGGACCCACTGGCCGATCGGAAGAATCAGGCCGCAATCCTCCGCGACGGGAATAAAATTCGCCGGCGAGACGGGACCATGGGTTGGATGAGTCCAGCGTATGAGGGCTTCCGCTCCGGTTATCTCTCCCGTGGCGAGCCTGATCTTGGGCTGGTAATGCAATGAGAACTCGTTCCGTTCAAGGGCGCGCCGCAGGCTCTCCTCGATAGATTGCCGCTGCACGGCGCGGACGTTCATAACGGGCTTAAAAAATTGATAGCTCTGCCGCCCATTTTCCTTGGCCTGATACATCGCAATGTCCGCATTCTTGATGAGCGTCTCAGCATCCAGCCCGTCGTCGGGGCAGACACTTACACCGATACTGGCAGTCAGGTGAAGGTCGTGCTGGTCGATGGAATGAGCCTTTGACACAGCCTCCAGGATTCTCAGCGCCGAGATGGCAGCATCTTCCTGTTGTGCCATTTCGGAAAGCAGGACAACGAACTCGTCTCCTCCTTGCCGGCTCACGGTATCCGAGCCGCGCACGCAACTCACCAGGCGCTTTGCGATGGATTGAAGAAGTTTGTCGCCAATGGGATGCCCGAGGGAATCGTTGATGTGCTTGAAGCCATCCAAATCCAAAAAAAGTACCGCAACTTTCTTGGCGTGTCGCGCAGCCAGAGCAATCGCCTGGTTCACACGATCGTTCAGGAGCATGCGATTGGGCAAGCCGGTCAAAAAGTCGTGCTGGGCCGAATGGATCATCTGCTCGGCCATGGCCCGAGCGGCGCTGACGTCGCGAAAGACGATGACGGCACCGGTCGCTTTCCCTTCACGGTCATGGATGGGGGCAACGGAGTCTTCGATCGGAGTTTCAAATCCATCGCGCCGGATGAGGATACAATTCGATGGCAGGTGCACGGTTCTGTTCTGCCCCAAGGCCGCTTCCATCGGGTTCGGAGTCGGTTCGTGGGTCGCGGCGTCTTGAATTCGAAACACCTCGGCCATAGGCTGGCCTACCGCTTCTTCCCACGGCCAGCCCGTCATTTTTTCGGCGACGAGATTCAGGAAGGTGATCTTTCCCTCGATGTCAGTGCAAACCACAGCGTCGCCGATGCAGTTGAGCGTGACCTGGGCCCGTTCCTTTACCACAAACAGCGCCTCCTCCAGGCCTTTGCGCTCGATGGCGTAGCGCAGGGCCCTTAGAAGCCCACGCGTCTCGATCTGGCCTTTGATGAGGTAGTCCTGCGCGCCTTCTTGCAACGCTCGCGTAGCCAGCGTTTCGTCGTCCAAGCCCGTCAGCACCACGAGCGGGACGCGAGGAGCGACTGCACGGGCCCGCCGGACTGCCTCGAGTCCTTGCGCATCGGGCAGCCCCAGATCGAGCAAGACAATGTCAAAGAGTGCCTGCGCAAGATGCTTCTCGGCCTCGGCCATGCTCTCGGCCTGCGTCAGTTCGGTTTTGTGCGCGCCTGCCTCATGGAGCATTTCCTTGAGCAGACGAGCGTCTCCGGGATTGTCCTCAACCAGCAGGAGCAACCTGAGTGACTTGCTGATCATCCGTTTTGCCTCTGCTGTGGCAACTTGACTTTGGTCAGCCAGAAATCGTTGATGCTCTTCACCAGGGCCTCAAAGGCGTCTAACTGCACGGGCTTGGTGAGATAGCAGTTCGCCTGGAGTTGATAGCTCTTTACGATGTCCACTTCCGCCTCGGATGTGGTGAGGATTACGGTGGGGATCGTTTTCAAATTGGAATCTTCCTTGATATGAGCCAGTACTTCGCGGCCATCCATTTTGGGCAGGTTTAGATCCAGCAAGATGAGCTCGGGACGGGGGGCTTGGGCGTGGATGCCCTCGCGCCTTAGAAAAGCCATGGCCTCGACGCCGTCCGCAGCCACGTGCAAGTGGATGGCTTTGTTGGCATCGCGGAAAGCTTCCTGGGTCAGCCGAACATCGCCGGGGCTGTCTTCAACCAAAAGAACTTCTATGGGCATACCATCTCCTCCGATGATCTTCACGATTTTCTCTCGCTTTCAGCCGAGGCCAAACGTAACGCCGAACCTTCTCGAGGCCAGGCCTCGGCCTGTCTGCCGCCCCAAGCAAGACGGGAGTGTTGAACTTTCCGGGGCGCAGACCCGCGTCCGAGGGTTGCGTCGTTCGGCAGAAGTATCTTGGTGGAGGTCCAGTTCATTCGACTAACCTCTTCTGGGACAGCTTGGCATTTGACAGCCAGAGGTCACTGACGCTCTTGATGAGAATCTCGAAAGCGTCCAGTTGCACCGGCTTGCAGAGATAGCAATTCGCCTGGAGCAGATAGCCTTTGGCAATATCCGCTTCGGCTTCCGAGGTGGTCAGGATGATGGTAGGGATAGTTTTGAGGCCGGCGTCTTCCTTGATCGAAGCCAGCACCTGGCGGCCATCCATTTTGGGAAGGTTCAAATCCAGGAGGATAAGATCCGGGCGCAGGGCAGTGCCCTGGACAGCTTGCTGCCGGAGATAGGCCATGGCCTCGACGCCGTCCGAAGCAACGTGCAACTGGACGGAGGGATTGGCTTGATGGAAGGCTTCCTGCGTCAGCCGGACATCGCCGGGATCGTCTTCCACCAAGAGAACCTGTGGATGGCCGTCTCTTACTTCGATACCGTTCATGAATTTTTCTCACTCTCCGCCAGGGCAAAGCGAAACGTAGATCCCTCCCCCGGCTGTGACTCGACCGAGATGCTACCGCCATGCCGCTCGACAATTTTCTTGCAGATGGCTAGTCCTATGCCGGTCCCGGCAAACTCTTCACGCTTGTGCAGCCGCTGGAACATGCCAAAGATTTTTTCGAAGTATTGAGGATCAATTCCGAGTCCGTTATCTTTCACCGAAAATGTCCATTTCTTTGCGCCGTTCTTGTGGGCAGTGATGTGAACCCGGGGAACGCCTGAGCTTTGATACTTAATGGCATTGCCGACAAGGTTTTGAAATAGCTGGACCAGTTGCATGTCGTCCGCGATGACAGGAGGCAGAGAGTCATGGGTCACCAGCGCGCCTTTTTCCTCAATGGCGCTTCGCAAGTTTATGAGCGCCTGTTGCAGCGCATCTTCACTGGAGACTTCAACCATGTCCCTTCCTTTTGTGCCAACGCGCGAGTAAGCCAGCAGGTCCTGAATCAACCGCTGCATGCGGCTGGCTCCGTCCACGGCGAAAGCAATAAATTCATCGGCATCGGAGTCCAGCTTTCCCTTGTAGCGCCTGGACAAGAGCTGCGTGTAGCTGGCCACCATCCGCAGCGGCTCCTGCAAATCGTGAGATGCGATGTAGGCGAACTGCCCAAGTTCCTCATTCGAGCGGTTTAATTCCTCGACCTTGTTCAGAAGATTCGCTTCGGCCTGCCTGCGCGCGGTTATGTCGCGGACAGCCGCAGTTACCAGAGTTCCCTCGGCGCTCTCCAGCGGGCTGAGCATGATCTCGATCGGAAACTCGCTTCCGTTCTTCCTCTTCCCATTGAGCTCAATTCCCGTGCCGATCTGCTGGGCCAGCGCATCTTCGACGGAGCGAAGCGCGTCGGATACTAACCGTTCCGCGAAACCCTCCGGAATGATGTTCTTTACCTTCTGGCCGACGAGTTCATCCCGGCTGTATCCAAACTGTTTTTCCGCTTGCACATTCAACAACACGATCTCCCCGCCTTGATTCACGACCACCATGGCATCCGGTGCCGCCTCTAGAAGACCGCGATACCGGCCTTCCATCTGCGCCAAATGCTTTTCGGCAGTCTTGCGCACGCTGATGTCGCGGATCGCCGCCGTCACCAGCGTTCCCTCGGCGCTTTCCAGTGGGCTCAACATGATCTCGATCGGAAATGCACTTCGATTTTTCCGCCGTGCAATCAGCTCGATTCCCGTCCCGATCTGCTGTGCCAGCGCCTCCGCTGCGCTTCTTGTTCCGTCTGCTATCAGCCGTTCGGCAAAGCCTTCCGGAATGATGTTCTTCACTTTCTGCCCGACGAGCTCATCGCGTTGGTAGCCGAACTGCTTCTCGGCTTGCACGTTCAGCAGCACGATCTCTCCGGCCGGGTTCACTACAACCATGGCATCCGGCGCCGCCTCCAAGAGCCCGCGGTATCTGCTTTCCATTTGCGCCAGATGCTTTTCGGCAGCTCGGCGCACGCTGATATCGCGGATCGCCGCCGTCACCAGCGTTCCTTCCGTACTCTCGAGAGGGCTCAGCATGATCTCGATCGGAAACTCGGTTCCATTCTTGCGCTGGGCAACAAGCTCGATCCCCGTTCCGATCTGCTGCGCCAGCGCTTCCGCCGCACTTCGCGTGCCGTCCGCTATGAGCCGCTCGGCAAATCCCTTCGGAATAATGTTCTTCACCTTTTGCCCGATCAGTTCATCGCGGCTGTATCCGAATTGCTTCTCCGCCTGCACATTCAAAAGAACGATCTCCCCACCCTGGTTCACCACTACCATGGCATCGGGCGCCGCCTCGAGCAGTCCGCGGTACCTGCCCTCCATTTGCGCCAGATGCTTTTCGGCCGCCTTGCGTACGCTGATGTCGCGAATTGCCGCCGTCACGAGTGTCCCCTCGGTACTTTCCAGCGGGCTCAGCATGATCTCGATCGGAAACTCGGTTCTATTCTTGCGCTGGGCAACAAGCTCGATCCCGGTTCCGATCTGCTGCGCCAGCGCTTCGGCCGCGCTTCGCGTACCGTCCGCGATCAGCCGTTCCGCGAAACCCTCCGGAATGATGTTCTTCACTTTCTGCCCGATCAGTTCATCGCGGCTGTATCCGAATTGCTTCTCCGCCTGCACATTCAAAAGAACGATCTCACCGTCCTGGTTCACCACCACCATAGCGTCCGGCGCCGCTTCGAGCAGTCCGCGGTACCTGCCCTCCATCTGTGCCAGATGCTTCTCGGCTGCCTTGCGTACGCTGATGTCGCGGATCGCCGCCGTCACCAGCGTTCCTTCCATACTTTCCAGCGGGCTCAGCATGATCTCGATCGGAAACTCGGTCCTATTCTTGCGCTGGGCAACAAGCTCGATCCCCGTTCCGATCTGTTGCGCCAGCGCCTCTGCCGCACTTCGCGTGCCGTCCGCTATGAGCCGCTCGGCAAATCCCTTCGGAATAATGTTCTTCACCTTTTGCCCGATCAGTTCATCGCGGCTGTATCCGAATTGCTTCTCCGCCTGCACATTCAAAAGAACGATCTCACCGTCCTGGTTCACCACCACCATAGCGTCCGGCGCCGCTTCGAGCAGTCCGCGGTACCTGCCCTCCATCTGTGCCAGATGCTTCTCGGCCGCCTTGCGTACGCTGATGTCGCGGATCGCCGCCGTCACCAGCGTTCCTTCCGTACTTTCCAGCGGGCTCAGCATGATCTCGATGGGAAACTCGGTTCTATTTTTGCGCCGTGCGATGAGCTCGATTCCTGTTCCGATTTGCTGCGCCAGCGCCTCCGCCGCGCTTCGCGTACCGTCCGCGATCAGCCGTTCGGCAAAGCCTTCCGGAATGATGTTCTTCACTTTCTGTCCGACGAGCTCATCGCGGCTGTATCCAAACTGTTTTTCTGCTTGCACGTTCAGAAGCACAATCTCCCCACCCTGGTTCACCACCACCATGGCATCCGGAGCCGCTTCGAGCAGTCCGCGGTACCTGCCCTCCATCTGTGCCAGATGCTTTTCGGCGGCCTTGCGCACGCTGATGTCGCGGATCGCCGCCGTCACCAGCGTTCCTTCCATACTTTCGAGCGGGCTCAGCATGATCTCGATCGGAAACTCGGTTCTATTCTTGCGCTGGGCAACAAGCTCGATCCCGGTTCCGATCTGCTGCGCGAGCGCCTCTGCCGCGCTTCGCGTGCCGTCCGCTATGAGCCGTTCGGCAAATCCCTTCGGAATAATGTTTTTCACCTTTTGCCCGATCAGTTCATCGCGGCTGTATCCGAATTGCTTCTCCGCCTGCACATTCAAGAGAACGATCTCCCCGCCCTGGTTCACCACTACCATGGCATCGGGCGCCGCTTCGAGCAGTCCGCGGTACCTGCCCTCCATTTGCGCCAGATGCTTCTCGGCAGCCTTGCGCACGCTGATGTCGCGAATTGCCGCTGTCACGAGCGTGCCTTCGGCGCTGTCGAGAGGACTCAGCATGATCTCGATGGGAAACTCGGTTCCATCCCTTCGCCGTGCAATGAGCTCGATCCCCGTTCCGATCTGCTGGGCCAGCGCTTCGGCCGCGCTTCGCGTACCGTCCGCGATCAGCCGTTCCGCGAAACCCTCCGGAATGATGTTCTTCACTTTCTGCCCGACAAGTTCATCGCGGCTGTATCCAAACTGCTTTTCCGCCTGCACATTCAAAAGAACGATCTCACCGTCCTGGTTCACCACCACCATGGCGTCCGGCGCCGCTTCGAGCAGTCCGCGGTACTTGGCATCCGACTCTGCGCCCTGGCTGAGATCGCGGCTGACGACGGAAAATCCGCGCAGATCTCCGGCGAGGTCACGCGACGCCGTGTAGGTGGTTCGCACGAGAAAGCGCCCGCCGTTTTTCCGCATGCGCATCCCTTGTTCTTCATACGAGCCGCCTGCCGCTGCCATCCGAAGGATTTCTGCCGGCCTGCCTCGTTGGACATCTTCTGGAGAAAAAAAACGGGAAAAGTTCTGACCGGCGACCTCTTCGAACTTGCAACCAGTCATTCGTTCAGCACCGGGATTCCAACTTCGAATTTCGCCTTCGGGACCCAGCATCAATATGGCGTAGTCCTGGACCCCCTGAATGAGCCTCCTGTACTTCTCTTCGCTGTTGCGGAGCGCTACCTCGGCGAGCCCGCGGGAGAGGCTGTCGCGGTGGGCGCTCCAGCCCGCTGAGGCTGCGATCAGCACGCCGAGGAAGGTTCCAAGGATGAGTACAGTCTTGGTCTGGCCCAGGCGCCGCTTGGCATCCGCGTCGCGCAGAACCAACAATCGGTGCTCTTCCGCTTGCATCTCGCGGATCACCTCCCGATAGGCGTCCATGATCTGCTGCCCGCCTCCGCTCAGAGTGGCGGCGACTGCCGGTTCTAATCCTTCCGCCCGTCGCACAGCGATAATTCTCTCGGCGAGCTGAATTTTCTGTGCAGCCAGATTTTCAAGAATGGGAATCTGACGCTGCTGGGCCGGATTATCCAGGGTCAAATTGCGAACGAGTGTCACTTGCGCCTGGGAATGCACGACGCTGGCACGGTAGGTTTCGAGATAGGATTCCCTGCCAGTCAAGATGAATCCGCGAGCGCTCGATTCGAGATTCTGCATGGTTGAAAGCAGATCGGCGATATTCTCGAGAACCTCATGGGTGTGCCGCACCCACAGGTCGCTTTCATCAGCCACCGCCGCGGTACGTAAAGCGATTGCACCCACAACGAGCAGCACCAAAACGGCGGAGCCGAACGCTAGCTGCAGCTTGCCCCTCATGGCGGACTTCGTCTTCATCGCACACCTGGCTTGAAAGGGTGGTTCTATTCCGGTCACGGTCCCGAGGGCTGAAAGAGGGCAGCCTGTTGCCGCGTGCCGTTTTATTCGAAGGGAATCTAAGTTTATACCGGCCCTGCGCCCGGTCAAAAAAAGCTTTGCCTCGAGGTGTCCAACGGACTACGTTCTCATCCGCCCCTCACTTCAAAGGTGCAACGAGGTTAACCGCGGATTCCTGCGGCAAGGTGTAAGAGTTCGCTTGCGATTCCGCAAGGGTTCGCTCCACTGCGGCCGAGTCCAGCGGTCTGGAGAAAAGATAGCCTTGGGCAAATTCACAACCAAGCGATTTCAGCAGGGTCATCTGTTCAAGCGTTTCCACGCCTTCCGCCACGACCTTCATGCGCAGGTTTTTTCCAAGACTCAGAATGGTTTTTACGATCTCATGGCTTTCGCTGTTGTTTAGCATGTCAGTCACAAAAGACCGGTCGATTTTCAAGATATCCAGGGCAAACCGGCGCAAGTAACTCAAAGACGAATATCCGGTTCCGAAGTCATCGATGCACAAACGCACCCCCAGGTCTCTGAGCTCACTAAGAATTCGCGTGGTGCGCTCCTCGTCCCGCATGGTCACGCTTTCCGTAAGTTCGAGCCTCAAGGTTTCCGGCGCAAGGCCGGTCTCGCTCAAGACCCGGGCGACTTGGCTGACCAGATTGGCCTGCGCAAACTGCTTGGCAGAGATGTTGACGGCCATCGTAAACCGGGGCGAGCATGGAAATTGCTCGTTCCAGGCGCGGATCTGGCGGCAGGCTTCCTGCAAAATCCACTCACCAATCCAGAGAATCAGGCCGGTATCCTCGGCAGCCGAGATAAACCCCCCTGGCATTACCAGGCCAAATCCCGGCCTCTGCCATCGCACCAGCGCTTCGAACCCGGTGATGCGAAAATCGATCAGCGAAACGATCGGCTGGTAATGGACGAGAAATTCCCGTTTTTCCGTCGCCAGGCGAAGATCCGTTTCCAGGCGGAATCGGCCCGCCGCAGTGGCGTGCATGGATGGATCGCACATCTCGTACCGCGCCTTGCCAAGAGTCTTGGCCCGCGCCATTGCGGTGTTTGCGTCACCGAGCATATCTTCCGCCGCGCTATAGCCGGTGCCGCTGAACGCGATGCCGACACTCGCCGTGGTGAATACCGTCTGTCCATCGACATCAAAGGGCGCTTGGATGCTTTTCTGGATTCGTTCGGCCACGCGAATTCCTTCGCTAGCGTTCCGAATGTTATCCAGCAGGATTGTGAATTTATCGCCGCCTACTCTCGCCACCAGGCCAACTTCCGCCAATCCACCCGCCATTCCCCCCACTTCCGCTGTGCGCAAAATCGCATCATCCCGGCGGATGGAGCCGAGCAGCCGTTCCGCGATTTGCACAAGAAGCCAGTCGCCGGCTGTGATGCCCAGACTGTCATTCACGACCTTGAATCGATCCATGTCGACAGATAGCACTGCAAATTTATAATCCGGATGGAGCATTCCCCAGCTGACGCACAGCATCAGTCGTTCCAGGAAAAAGGAACGGTTGGGCAGCTGCGTGAGCGGGTCGTGAAGAGCGTCGTAGGTCAGTTTGTCTTCCAGTTTCAGAATGCGTTCGCCGGAGCGCAAACGCGCTTTCAGTTCTTCCGCATCGCAGGGCTTCGTAATATAGTCGTCGGCGCCCGCTTCGAGACCGTGGACGACGTCTACTTTGGAAGTCTTCGACGTCAGCAAAATAATGTAAATGTATGGAAATTCGGTACGCCTGCGAATTTCCCGGCAAACTTCGACCCCGTTGAGCCCCGGCATGAGCCAATCCAGGAGCGCCAACCGCGGTCCTTCGGCGCTCGAGAGAAACTCCAGAGCCTTGCGCCCGTTCTCGGCGACCACAACTTCATAACCAGCCTGCTGTAACGTTTTTTCGAGAAGGCGCCTCGTGAGGGCGTCATCGTCGGCAACGAGGATCTTCCGTTCCTCATGCTTTCGTGCCAGCCGCGATCTCAGTTGCATGCCGGCCTCCGGAGGCCCCCGAGACGGCCGATGTACGCTCCCGAAGCCCCGAGCACTGGCAGGATGTCCGAAGCTTGCCGGGATCTTCCGGCCGATCGCCGCTCCTCACGCACATCAACGAGTCCCTGACGGCGCAAGAAATTTCCCCAGGCGCTCTTTGCGAGCGTCGCGGACTCAGCTTCGATCGCAGAATGGACTTTGCCGATTCTCATCTTCAATGTGTTGTCCCCGAAGGTCCTGTGACACCGAGCGAACCCGCGCACACCCGCGCAGGGGGACGGTGCGAAATAGTATGTGCGACATTCAGTTCCAAAAGCTGAGAGAGGGACGATGCGGCAGCCCGAGAAACGAATTGCTGAAGGGTAGGGCCAGTATCATCCCCGGCACAATCGTAGTCAACGATTACTTCTATCCTGGTCTCTTATCTGCATCCATGCCGCCCTATGTTCGAGAATAAAAATGTGGGTAAACGGACTCGCGAGAAGTCGCCTTGATATTAGAATCTTCTTATAATTCAGATAAAACTGCGCCCGCAGGTCAAATGTGTACAAAATTGGATAGTACCATTTGCTTTTGCGTGGAGAAGTCGCACACTTCCGGAGTGACTGAGGTAGAAGAGATGTTCAGCAAGGAAGACTCTCTCGAGTTTGAATATATGCTGAGTCAGAGATGGACCGTGACGAAAATGATTCAGAGTTACGAATCGGACCCGAAATTGGCTTACATTCACGGATTTGATACCGCCATCGCTTTACTCTGCGCCAAAGCCAAAGTATCGAACCCTCGAATCAGCGAAGGCCTGAAGGAACTGGCTGATAAAATGGCTGAGGAAACCGCTGCCACCTTGCGTTCCATGCTGGAGCAGAAAGAACGATCGTTAGAATCACAGCCGCGAAGCCTTTGCTCGTCCAACCTGGAAAGTTACGAACACAAACTGTAAAGGTTTCCAGCTGCAGGAAGACCTGGGAATCCGGCGCCGACAAAGTTATGCCGGGACTCTTGGCGGGGCGGCGAATCTTCTTGATCCTTCAAAGATAATCTCTGAATTTCCTCTTTTTTCTGGTGTTGTTCGGCGGGAACGGCAATCGTCGCTCGAACCAGCTGCAGCGGACCCGGCAGTCAAACCCCGATGAAGCAGGTCCGTATCTATTTCGGCCTCTGGTTTTCGAGGAAAGCGGAAGTTATCGTAGCGCCTTTTTGTCCCGAGCGGGCATCAAACGGCCGGGAGAAGTGGGACTGCCTGGCCGCCCTCAAGCATCGAGATGAACAATCGTTGACATTCAAAAAACGGATAATTATACTTTCGAAAACGATTAGTTAACCGATTTAGCTCCGGGTGCACGGCGTATCGGCAAGAGTTCCGGGGAGGATTCGCCATGAACGTTTCTAAGGTTTTCCTGCGAGCGCTGCTCGTGTTGTCCTGCTTGCTGGTAGTTCTTTATTCCGCACACGCACAGTACCGCGCTTCGATCCAGGGAGTAGTAACGGACCCGCAGGGAGAGGTAGTTTCCGGGGCGACCGTCACCTTGACGAATCTGGAGACAAATCAGACGCAAACCGCCACGACCGACGCGAACGGTATTTACAACTTCGGCGCTCTTGCGGCCATCAAGTATTCGCTCACGGTCGAGAAGGCCGGCTTCACGAAAAAGGTGCTTGAGAATGTAGGGGTGATCGCGGACCAAGCGAACGCCGTGAATCTCCAGCTCGAAGTCGGAGAGGTCACCCAAAGCGTCACGGTGAACGGCGATTCCACTCCACTCATCGACACGGAAACAGCCAACTTAAGCGGAACGGTCACCAGCAATCAGATCCAGCATATGCCTTCGTTCGGGCGCGATGTCCTCAAGCTGGTAGAGCTGGCTCCCGGATCCTTCGCTGATGGTTCGTCGGCGAGCGGCAATGACAATTATAACCTTCCCGGCACCCAGACAGGCGGAGGGCAGTCCGGTGGGGCGGACGGCATATTCAAGACCGAAAACGGCGCGCAGGTCATCGGCAATGGGCAGCAGACGGAGAACAATGGCGTTTCGATTGACGGAATCAGCACCACCAGCGCTGTGTGGGGCGGAGCTACAGTGATTACACCGTCTGAGGATTCCGTGGAAAGCGTAAAAGTCATCACCAACAGCTATGATGCCGAAGATGGACGCTTCAGCGGCACTCAGGTTCAAATTACTTCCAAGAGCGGCACCAATGATTTTCATGGCAGTCTCTTCTTTACGAACCACGAACCGAGCTTCAACGCATACCAGCGATTCAACGGAGCGGGCCTTGCCGTGACTAAGGACGCCAATAAGTTCGACCAGCTCGGCGGAAGCGTTGGCGGCCCCATCTGGAAGAATAAGATTTTTGCGTTCTTCAACTATGAGACGATTCGCGAACCCTTCAGCAACATCACAGGAAATGGCTGGTACGACACTGCGGCCTTCGACGCTCTGGCGCCCACGGGAAGCATCGCCGCGAAGTATCTTTCTTTCCCCGGCAACGGTGTTGTGGGAACCCTGAATCCGAACGCCACCTGCGTGACTGCCGGTCTGACGGAAGGTGTAAATTGCAAAACGATTCCAGGTCAAGGAATTAATCTCGGTACGCCACTCACGACGGGTTTGGGCACGCAGGACCAGGGCTGGACCAGTGCCACTAACCCTGGATGTGGCGGAGCCGGCACCGGCTGCGGAACCGCTGGGAGCCCATTCGGCGCCATCGCCGACATCGCCAACTACAACACCATCGACCCGACCAAATTTACGGCTGCCCAGTACAATGGCCGCCTGGATGCCGATGTCACCGAAAAGGACCGCATTGGCTTTGCTATCTACTGGGTTCCCTTGTCCAAAGACAACTTCAACGGGAACCGTGCTTACGACATTTTCCACCATTCGCAGATCAATGATGCACTCTCGGCTATCTGGGATCATACCTTCTCGTCTACGCTGCTAAACGAATTTCGGGTGAATGCCGCTGGCTGGCGCTGGAACGAGATCAACTCCAACGCCCAGTCTCCGATCGGATTTCCCACGGACAATATTGATACGACGGGCAGCATTAACCTGAATTCGTTTGGCCCGAACGTCGGCAGCATCCTGAATCAGTGGACTTACACCTTCAAGGATGTGGCCACCAAGATTGAGGGGCGCCACGCCGTTAAGTTTGGCTTTGACGTCACGCGGCTCTTTTACCTCCAGGACTGTCCCGGTTGCGGCGTGCCCAGCTATAACTTCTTCAACCTCTGGGACTTCCTGAACGATGCGCCACAAAAGGAGTCCTCGAACTTCAACCCGACTACCGGGGACCCCACGACTATTCGCCAGGACCAGCGCGAAAACATCTTGGGCCTTTTCGTTCAGGACAGCTTCAAACTTCGCTCGAACCTGACTCTTACTCTCGGCCTTCGTTGGTCCTATTTTGGTCCGTTGTACTCGAAGGAAGGCAACATGTTCCAGGCTATCCCCGGCGCCGGGTCTGACTACCTGACGGGCCTGATCGTCAGGAAGGGCGATTCCTGGAACGCGCAGAAGGACAACTTCGGACCCCAGGTCGGTGTTGCTTGGAGTCCAGCTGGGCTGTTCGGTCATGAGTTCCACAACCGTTTGGTGATTCGCGGCGGTTACGGCCTGAGCTACAGCGGGGAACAAATCGCTATTTCATCCAACATCGTGAATAACCCTGGATTGGCGGTGTCCCCGACGCTCCTCCAGAACACCCCGGCCGCCTCGAGTTGCGTCCAGCCGCTGCCGAACTGCGGTATTGTCTATGCCCTTTCGTCAGGCGTGCACGATCTGGCCGGTTTCCCGGCGAACCCGAACACCGTTTCGAGTTTTGGCGCGAACGGACTGCCAACGACGGGCACTGTCGGCGTCGAAATCTTCCCAGGGACGTTGCCGACCACGCGTGTCCATCACTACTCGGTGGATGCTCAATACGATCTAGGTCACCAATTCGTGGCCTCGCTGGGATATCAGGGAAGCCAGTCGCGTGACACTTACTTTCATGAGAACCCGCTGGCCGTCCCGGCAATCCTCGGAGACCCCTTCAACCCGCAGATCGGTGGCAACGACTACTGGGGTAACGGCGGCCACGGCAACTACAACGCCATGCTCGCGGAGCTAAAGCACGATTTCTCGCACCAGTTCCAGGCAGACACGCAATTCACCTGGTCGAAGTGCATGGACACGAGCTCCGCGCCGTATTCCGAGCAGCCCTATCCGTTTGACCAGAGCCTGGATTACGGGCGTTGCGACTACAACGTAGGCAAAGCGTTCAAGGTATTTGGCGTGTGGCAGCCGGTCTTCTTCCGCGGAAGCAACAACTGGTTGGAAAAGGTTGCCGGTGGCTGGTCCCTCAGCGGAATCTTCAATATCCACTCCGGATTCCCCTGGACCCCCATGGTAAACGTCACGGATGGAAATACCTATTGCGCCCAATGCGGCTATGGGTCGCTGTTCCCCACTGCCTACCTGGGCGGCGCGGGCACTAGCACCAGCAACAGTGCATTCGAGACAGAAGCCAACTCGAACTTTCCCAAGGGGACGAGCTCGGTTACACCTGGCGGGACGGCCTATTTTTCGCCGACAAGCTATCCGGCAGGTCTCTTCGGAGCAATCCTGCCTGCGGCCCCGGGCGTTGCTCGCAACTCGCTCAACCTTCCCGGGTATAAATCCGTCGACGCGACGCTGTCCAAGGCTTTTGGCCTGCCCAAAGTGCCGGTGCTCGGCGAAAACGCCAGGATTGAGCTCCGGGTTGATGCCTACAACCTGTTCAACAATTTGAACCTCAACCCGAACGATATCTCAAACAACATTTCCGCCCCAAACTTCGGCACGATTACTGGCGCTCTGGCCGCCCGCGTCATCACGCTGGGAGTGCGGTTCAGCTTTTAACCCCAAACACCATGGGGCGCGGTCCGGAAACGGACTGCGCCTCTTGAATCTGTACGCTGGTCGAGGAAGCTGTCAACGAGTGGTTCCATTCTCTCCGCTCGTTGACAGCTTTTTATTTGCGTTTAGGCTGGCTGGAATCCGGCCTTTTGCATGGCCGATTGGGCTTCGGAGTTCTTCATAAAGGTGTTCCAGACGAAACCGGTGCGGTGATTTTCCGCCATGAGCATGGTAATGCCGAGGTCGATCCCGAGGACATCCTGGTCGTACCAGCCGTCCAGCGGATTGAACGCGTCCACGAAGCCGTATCGCGCCCAGGCTTTGGCTTTGTAGCGGCCGCGGATGTTGCGCAGGACGCGCATGCAATCCTCGTAGAGAAAGGGAAGCGAGCCGCCGGTCGCGCAGGGAACAATGCTGCCGTCGATGGGACCTTGCGGCGGCGGACCGCCCCATGCCGTGTAGCCTCGCTCGTAGTCGGAGGCGCTGATTCCCCACAAATTCTCGCCGTAATCTGGAAATTTGTCGCGCAGCGATAGGCAAAAAAGTTTGTGGGCCTTTGTGGCTTTGATCGAATTCTCAAAATAATTCGTGTAGGCGTCGCGCTTCTTGCGAAAATCAAACCACGCATGCGAATACTGGTGCGTGAAGATCGGATCGTTGCCGGAAATATATTCGAGCCCTTCATATTTGATGACTGGCCGCGTCCAGGCTTTCCAGCTTTCCGCAGGGAGGCTGTGTGTCGGCGAGCCGATGCCCAGCAAATAGATCATCATCAGTTCGCAAAAATGCTCCCAGCGAGCGTCCAGGAAGCCCGACTCCGGCTTCCAGCCCATGGAGAGAGTCGTGCCGCCATTGAGCATCCACGGCCAGTCGACGCGCTCGTAGATTTTTGTGGCGAGATCCCTGATTTCCTGATCGGCGAAATGCTGGCGGGCGGTAAGAACACCGCAAAGAAGCAGGGAAGTATCGATCGACGAAAGCTCGCATTTGTCCCAGCGCTCGCCGGTCTCCATATGGATGAAGTGGTAGTAGAAACCGTGTTCGTGCTGCAGTTCATTTGCAAGAAAACGAAGCGTGTTGCGGACGCGCGCGAGAATATCGGCGCTCTTTCCGAAACCGCGATGGTCGCCGATAGACAGGCTCGTCAGGCCAAAGCCCGTGGCCGCGATGCTGGACATGGCGCGCGTGTCGTTCCCGTTTGCCAGCGCGCGGTCTTTCACCTGGCCCGTTTTGGGGCTGGCCTCATACCAGAAAAAATCGAAGGTCGTGCGCTGGATTTCATCCAGCAGCTTTTCATCGGTGCCCTGATAAGGAGCTCCGGCGGGTTCGACGAACGTCTTTTGTGTATCGGCGAGGCAGTCGAGCAGCGACACAAACGAGGAAGAGAAAAGCCCGAGTCCGCCAAGCTTGATGACTTTTCTCCGGGGATACAAGCGGTGGATGGTCATTGGTTACGCTCTCGATTATTTCGCGGCGCCGGTTTCGTTGTGTTTACTTCCCAATTTCAATCGTCGCAGCAGCGCCATGCGCGGAGTCCGGACTGATCCAGATCGTGGCGCGCGCTGGTTCGACTGTATATTTATTTTGGTCGTCCCAGAGCGCAAAAGCATCCGGCCCTAGATGGAAAGTTACATGCATTGTTTCGCCGGCCGCAAGTTTTACGTGTTGAAAACTCTTGAGAGCGCGAACCGGCTGCGCCGTGCTCGTGCCTTCCAGCCGAACATACAACTGAACAGTTTCCTCGCCCGCTCGCCTGCCGCTATTGGTGACGTCGGCGCTGGCGGTTATCTCGGAATTGGACAAGCGCTTCGTTTCGCGAAGGCCATTGTTTAGGGTTCCAGCGCTCACTTGAGTGGAACTTGCCTCTGTTGGTCCGTAGCTGAAGTTCGTATAGGTGAGCCCGTAGCCGAACGGAAACTGCGGACTGTTCTGTTCATCGATATATCGCGAGACAAATTTGACCGAGCCTTCCCAAGGCGGCTTGGTGAGATCGGCATCTCCTGCCGGACGGCCCGTATTGAGCGCATTGTAGTAAAGCGGCTCTTGGCCGACGCTCCGCGGCCAAGTGACGGGAAGTTTTCCGCTTGGATCTGATTCTCCAAAAAGCGTCCGCACGAGAGCAGGACCGGCCTGCACGCCAGGGAACCAGGCGGCTAGAACCGCTGGAGCATGCTCAAAGGCCCAAGCGAGTGTGAGCGGCCGCCCGCTAAACAGAACAAGAACGACGGGTTTTCCAGTGCCAACAATCGCCTCGAGCAGTTGTTCCTGGCGGCCTGGCAATCCCAGGTGTGCGCGCGAAGCCGCCTCGCCGGTCATTTCCGAAGCGTTTTCGCCGAGCGCGAGAATCACAGCATCGGACTCCTCTGCGGTCTCGACAGCTTCTGCTAACTGCTCGTCCGTGGCTGTGGTGATTTCGCTTCCCTTTGCGTAATGAACTTGATTTGCGCCGAGCCTTTCGGTCAACGAAGCCCGCAAGGTGATGGCTTCCTCTGGGCGTCCTTGTGCGGACCAGGAACCGAGCATAACCCTGGCATCATCCGCCAGCGGCCCGATAAGCGCGATGTTCTTCAGATCGCCTGAAAGAGGAAGCAAGGGCGATCCGCCGGCAACCGGCGAATTTTTCAGCAGGACAAAGGAACGCTCTGCCGCCGCGCGCGCAAGCGCCACGCTATCCGGCTGGAGCATTGTGCCTGCTTCCCGCTTTTCGTCGGCGTAGGGATGCTCGAACAGACCCAGCGCAAATTTGACGCGCAGAACGTCGCGCACCGCTTCGTCCACAGACGCTTCGGGAACCTGGCCGGAGCGCACAAGATTCACCAGAGTGTCGTGGTAGAAACTGCTGACCATATCCATTTCCACGCCCGCCAGAAAGGCCTTTCGCGCGGCCGTGGCAGGGTCATTGGCAATGCCGTGAGGAATAAGTTCGGCGATGGAAGTCCAGTCACTGTCAACCATCCCCTGGAATCCCCATTCCTTGCGCAGGATTTGCTTGATAGTGAACGGGTTGGCCGAAGTGGGGACTCCGTTCAGCGAATCGAACGCAGTCATGATCGTGGCAGCGCCTGCGTCGACGGCTGCGCGGAAAGGAGGCAGGTAGAATTCCCGAAGGGTATGCTCGGAAATCTCGACTGAGTTGTAGTCCCGCCCGCCCTCGGCGGCGCCATAGCCGACAAAATGTTTGGGGCAGGCCACGGCGCTGTCCGGCGAGCTGAGGCGCTCGCCCTGATAGCCGAGCACATAGGCCCGCGCCATTGCCGAGACCAGGTAAGGATCCTCGCCCGAGCCTTCCGCCATTCTTCCCCAGCGCGCGTCTCGCGCGATATCGATCATCGGGGAAAACATCCAGTGAATGCCGCTTGCGGACGCTTCGCGCGCAGCCACGCGCGCAGCCCGCTCAACAAGCTCAGGATCCCAGGTCGCTGCCAGTCCCAGCGGGATCGGGAATTCGGTGCGATACCCGTGGATTACGTCCAAACCGTATATGAGAGGGATCTTCAGACGCGATTTCTCCATCGCCACGCGCTGAAACGCGTTAGCCTCCCGCGCAGTCGTGATGTTGAACAACGCGCCGATCCCGCCCTTCTGGATCATGTCGTTGAAGTCGGTGCGCCCGGTGCCCGGGCCGGTGGGCTGCCCGGCCGAGTATTGAACCAGTTGGCCGACTTTTTCTTCGAGCGTCATCTTTTGGATAAGGACACTGATTTTCTGTTCTGTGGCCTGATCGACCAGATTCGCGTGAGGCGGTGCGGATGGGGATGCTTCGAACGGAGTGGAATCTTCGGCAGTGGCGGCTTCGCAACTAACCACAAGACAAGCCACAATGGCCAACCGAATCAACGAGGTGAGCACGTTAGCAAGAACTCCGATGGTGCCGCTGGACGTTGAACGACGCGTCCTCAAAAGCACGAAAACGAAACACGAGCCAAGAAGGCGCGGCCGGCGAACGGCAGGGATCGCGAAACAATACCGAATTCCATGCCATGCAGCCAGCAAAATCCTTATTCTTAGGGAATTTCAGCAATTCCAAGCCAGGACAAATTCCCGAATCCTTGTCCTCCGCGACAGAAAGAGCATAGTAAACCGATTTAGTAGGATTCACAAGCAAAGGAAGTCCTTGGACCATTCTACGCCTGTGTTGGACCTTGTCCTCTCTCGGTTGCTTATGGGAGACTACCAGCCCAGACCAAATCTATGCCGCGTCCAAAACCAAAGGGCAAGTCCGACGCGCGGAAGTCTTCCAGCTCAGGCGTAAGCCTGAAGTCTCTTGCGGAGCATCTTGGGCTTTCTCAAGCCGCCGTCTCTTTCGTGATCAACCGTTCCCCCGCTGCAAAATCGATACCACACCGCACCCAGGAGCTGATCCGCGCCGCCGCCAAGGAGCTCAATTACCGGCCCAATCATCTCGCGAGGTCGCTCCGGCAGCAGCGGAGCTTCACGATCGGTGTGGTCGTTCCGGAGATCAGCGAGGGGTACGCCGCTTTGGTGATGTCCGGTATCGAGGACCACCTGCTGCAAGAGGGCTACTTTTATTTTGTGGTCAGCCATCGTCATCGAAATGAGCTTATCGAAGAATATCCCCTGCTGCTGCAGCAGCGGGCGGTGGAAGGGCTGATCGTTGTGGACACGGTGCTTTCGGAAAAAGTCGACGTTCCAAGCGTCGCAGTCTCGGGACACCGGGACGTGCCGGGGGTGACAAACATCGTCCTAAACCACGCGCGGGCGGCATGCCTCGCGCTCGAACATCTTGTAGACCTTGGGCATCGGCAGTTGGCATTCATTAAAGGCCAGGCGTTCAGCTCCGATACGGAAGTGCGCTGGGAAGCGATACGCGGGGCGGCGAAGAAATTTGGCGTTGGGATTAAGCAGCAACTGACGGGTCAGCTCGAAGGCGAATCTTCTTCGCCGCTCCTGGGATATCAGGTCACGCAGAAGCTGCTTGCCAGCGGAGAACCGTTTACCGCGCTGTTTACCTTTAACGATATATCCGCCATCGGCGCCATTCATGCGCTTCGCGAGGCTGGCCGCCGCGTGCCCCAGGACGTCTCCGTCGTCGGTTTTGACGATATTCAGAGCGCTGCGTTCCAGAATCCTGCGTTGACTACCGTCCGCCAACCCCTCCGCGAGATGGGGATGATCGGCGCGGAAACTCTGTTGCGGCGGATCACGGCACCGGCGAAAGCACCCTATCCGAAGGAAATCATCGTCGAGCCCGAGCTGATCGTACGTGCAAGTACCGCCCGTATTTCGCGGCCCGCTTAAATCGTTTCCGCTCGAATTGGTCCTTGACCCTGCTTACGGCGCGAGATTGACGGGGCGATCGTAGCCGGTCATTTCCAGATAGCCAACGCCACCAAGCGGCGTTTTTCCTCGGTGCCCTTCGAGATGGATGGCCCCCTCCCAATAAGACAGCGCGATTTTCGTTTTCCCCGCCAACTCTTGCGTGGCCAGAGCGGTGTGCGCTTCCAATTCGATCTCCCATTTTGATATGACGATTTTCCACGCGATGGGATAGGTTGCGTGAGTCGAGGGACTTGTCCAATTTTCCGCTAGTGGTTCTAACGTAAAGTCATCCGCTCGCAAGTGCGTGGATTTGCCCCGGGCATCCACAAAAGTGCCCGCGGAAAACGGATCTGCGGAGCCGTCTTTCCTGCGAATGCGAAAGAGCATCAGCTCGGTCTTGTCTTCCAGTTGCAGGCTCAGCCAGTCCCAGCCAATTTGATCGGCTCCCAGTTGGTGGGTGAAGAATTCGTGGTCCATCCAGGCGAGCCCCGAGACGCCGAGCGTTTCGCCATTTACTTCGAGTTTTCCCATCGCGGCCAACCGTGTCAGCGAAATGTAGTAGGACGCATGACCCGCTCCTTCTGATTTTTGACTCACGTCGTTTTCCCCATGAATGATCGGTGGCTTTTCCGGATGGAGCGTCAGATGCAGCTGGAACTGCTTGTCGATGGCTTGCAGCTCCTGATCCGCGCCTTCCCATTGGATCTGCCAGTTGCCATTCCAAATGCGGGCACTGGATGCGCTCACGCCGGCGATGCCGGGGCCAGCGCGATTGCTTCTTTCCGTGTGATAGAACTTTTGGCCATCCAAATCGCTCAGTGCCAGATGGGCGAGGTAGATATCCTTCACGTCCCAGGTGGCGGCTTCTGCGGAACCGCGGCTGACCGCTTGGCGGAAAAAAGTCAGTTCGAATCCGTAGTGACGGCCGTTTGTGGATTTCAGATTCCCCGTGAAGTACCACCATTCCGTCTGAAAGCCGGGATGATCGAAAAAATCTCTGGGGAATTCGAATCGATAGCCGGGCACCGCGGTCTGGTATTGCGCCGCAAGCGGGTTGAGAAACAAGAGCGTAGCTGCTAGACCGGCCAGCTTACTCCTCATGGACAGCCTCGAGTGGATTGAGCCGCACAGCAACCTGCGCGGGATACAAACCGGCCAGTACTGTGGCTAGATAAACTACGCTGATCGCTCCCAGCAGAACCGCGACCGGCCAGTGGAATCGAATGCTCCAGCCGAAGGATTGCTTGTTGATGACGTAGATCAGTACGAGCGAAAGCGCGAACCCCAAAGCCAGCCCTGCGAAATTTGCGAGCAGGCCAAGGAGACCCGCTTCGACAAGGATCTGCTTCCGTACTTGGCCAGCGGACGCTCCGAGAAAGCGGAGCAGGCCGAGTTCGCGGCGGCGGTCGATGACGAGAGCGAGCAGGGCGCCCGCGACTCCCATCACCGCGACAATCACGGCGACGGCCTCCAGTGCGTAGGTAATGGCGAAGGTGCGGTCGAAAATGCGGATCGCCTCGGTACGCAAATCCCGGTTCGAAGCGACCAACACACGATAGCCGGCGGAAGCTTCGGTAATTTCCTCTTGCACGGTCTCGCTCGTCGCATGGGGAGTGACATAAATGGCGAGGTTCGAGGGTGCGGGGTCGGGGAGATAACGGAGCATGGTCTGGCGGTCCATCAGAATGGTGCCGCGCTCGCTTCCGTAGTCGTAATAAACATCGACAATGCGAAAGGAGGCACGCGTGGCTCCCAGCCGGAGGGTGATTGTGCCGCCCGCGCGTACGTGGTGCTTATAGGTGAACGGCTCGCTGACAAGTACGGCGTCGGCGCCACGAATCTGAGAGAGAACCTGTTCGGTTGGCCGACCGGAGAAAAAATTCGAGCGGTGATCCGACCGCAGGGCGCTTAGGTCCACCGATGCCAATGTCGCCGGCAATCCATCGTAGCTGATTTCATAGGCGCGCAGCCGGTCAACACCCGCAACGCCGGGCAGCTTGCTGATTTTGTCCGCCAATTCCAGCGACACTGTCGGATGGCGATCGGGAGCAGGGGCGCCGGCTGGCCGCAGATAGAGATCGGCGGGAAGCCGATCGTTCATCCAGAGGAGCACCGTTTCGCGGAAGCTGCCGACCATGATTCCCACGGAAGCCATCATCGCGATGGCGGTCGAAAGCGCGCCAACGAGAACGGAAGTGCGCCGAAGCGAGGCTGATAGGCTTTGCGATGCAAGCAGCGCTTCAACCCCCAGGATTTTTCCGAGCCAGCGGGAACTGCGAGAGAGGATCGCATCGGCGAATGCCGGAATCGCCAGTGCGGACGCGACAACCAGCAAGATGGCCGCGAAATAGCCGAAGACAGGCTTGCCCCCCATCGGAGGAACCCGCGCTGCCACAACTGCCGCGATGCCCAGCGCCAGCGCAAACCACAGATCGCGCGATTTGTGGATGCGAGTCATGTACTCGCGCCTGCCGCGCGCCATGGCTTCTACCGGCGATACGAGCGAGGCTTCGCGCGCGAGCGAGTACGCGGAGACAATGGCGACGCCCGGGCCGATGACGAGCGCTAGCGTTACGGACCAGGCATTCAATTCGATGGATCCCGGACGACTGCTCACGTAAAGAGATTCGACCGTGGCGGCCATGAGCTTCACTGCTCCCGAGGCCATGACCCGGCCGACCGGGAGACCAAACGCGGCGCCAGCCAGACCGAAAAAAGCCGCTTCGCCGATGAATGCCGTGAGCACTGCTCCGCGGCTGGCGCCCAACGCGCGCACAATTCCAGTTTCGGGCCGGCGGCGCACGACGGAAACGGAAATCGTGTTGTAGATCAGAAAAGCGCCGACAATCAGCGCAATATAACTGAGCAGCCGCAGGTTCCACCGGAAGGCCGCAAGCATACGGCGATTTTCATCGGTGCCGCTGCCCTGTGCGCGAATTTCCACGCCAGCCGGCAGCGCGGCGCGCAAACGCTCGCGCCACTCCTCGATACTCGGAACTTCCGGAACCTTCAGCAGGATGCGGTCGACGCGGCCGAAGCGATGGAGCGCGCGTTGTGCTGCCGCGAGGTCCATTACGATGGCAGATTCGTTGCCGTTGGAATCCGGGTAAACACCTCGGACTGTGAATTCACGGAGTTGATCGTTGATCAGCAAGCGCACCTGATCGCCGGGTTTTTTCCCGAGGCTTGCGCCGACCCAAATACTGTCCGGACTTTCGAGGAAATGCATCGCATCTTCGGCCGGCAGAAACGATTCAGCCGAGCCCAGCGAAGGGCTTTCCGACCTGTTCCAGGAGCTGCTTTCTGCAACCAAATCGAGGCCAAGCAAAGGGAGGGTTTGCTGCGTGACGGCGATGACCGCCGAATCTTCGATGCGGGGCGAAATACGAATGGAATAGGGAAGCGCCGTGAGAGTTCCAACCACCGCTTCGGGTACGCCTCCGGACGCCATAATTTCCAGGTCGTTGTCGCCGGCGAGAGTTTCCATCGAGGCGCGGAAAGAACCGGCCGCCGCCGTTCCGGCGAGCTCGATCGCCAAGACCACAGCAACGCCGAGAGTCACAGCAAGAATAGTCAGGAGGGCACGCACCGGTTCGAGCAGGAGCGGGCGAAGCATCAAGCGATAGAAAAGGAAGAGGCGTCCCATGTCAGCGCCTTAGGATCTCTTCTATTTTTCCGTCGCGCAGGCGCACGACGGCGTCGGCGAGCGCAGCCGCTTCCGCGCTGTGCGTGGCCAGGAGAGTCGCGGTGTTCTGTTCGCGGGTCAGCCGTTTCAACAACTCCAGGATGATCGCGCCCGTCACGGTGTCAAGATTTCCTGTTGGTTCGTCGGCGAGAAGAAGGGCTGGCGATTGGATGAGCGCTCGCGCAATGCCTACGCGCTGCATCTGCCCGCCGGAAAGTTGGTGTGGATAGCGGTCGCCCAAGCCATCGAGTTCAACCGACGCCAGACGCTCGCGGGCGGCGGCGCGCGCATTCGGCTTGCCGGCAAGAAGCAGCGGCAGCTCAACGTTTTCAAAAACGGTCAGCGTGTGGAGCAATTGAAACGATTGGAAAATGAATCCGACTTTTTCGCGACGCAGTGCAGTCAAGCCGGCGTCGTTCAGGGTCGATGTATCGACGCCGTCGATCATTACGCGGCCGGCAGTGGGGAAGTCCATGGCACCCGCGAGATTCAGCAGCGTCGATTTTCCGCAGCCGCTGCGGCCGACAAGCGCAACGAATTCTCCACGGTTTACATCGAGCGAGACGCTGTCCAGCGCGTGGACCGGCTGGCCGTCGGTGAGGTAGTCCTTAGAGACTGTTTGCAGCGAGACAATCGCCATAACCTGAGACGGCGCCCTTAGAAGACAATAGGCCGGCAGCGCGCAGCGGCAGAGAACCGGGCCTCCGGCGGCAGCCAGCGGGCTGCCGCGTGCCGTGTGTTTCGTTTTGAGCTTGCGGATACTTTCTTCCCGCTATTTTCTTGCTTGAACGATGGCTTTCTCAATTGCCGCGGTGACTTCCGGCGAATCCGGCGTGACTGCCGGCTCGAAACGTGCAAGCACGCGCCCATTCGGTCCGATCAGGAATTTCGTAAAATTCCACTGAATCTCGCCGCCAGTCTGCGGATTGGCTGCTTTGTCCGTCAGAAATTGATACAGCGGCGTCTTGTCATCGCCCTTGACGGAAACTTTCGCCATCATCGGGAAAGTTACGCTGTATTTGGACTGGCAGAAAGTCTTGATTTCCTGATTCGTGCCCGGTTCCTGCGCGCCGAAATTGTTTGCGGGAATGCCAACGATCACGAATCCGCGGTCTTTGTATTTCTCATACACCGCTTCGAGCGCCGTGTATTGCGGAGTGAATCCGCAACGGCTCGCCACGTTCACCAGCAGGACGATTTTTCCCTTGTAGGAAGCGAGCGGCGCAGGCTGTCCGTCGATCGAATTGAGAGTGAAGTCGTAAACGGACTTATCCGCTGCCATGAGTGCGGTCGCAAAAAACATCAGACAAATCAGAAACTTGGTCATATCCCCTCTTTCCTCCACACTCTCTTTTACCCTGATCCGTGGGCAAGGGCAAACTGAGATAGCTGCCCCCGGTGCTGCATCGCCCGAGGCGGCCTGGAAAGCTCCCTCGGCGAGCCAAACACCCATTGAGCCTTGACTTGCGCTGTTATAGACTGCGCTCGCCGAATTCGAGTCTAGGGGCGGCAGGGATTCCACTGTACCAAGCGCGCTCTCGCCAATAAGGGGCTGGTGCGGGCGTCGCTCTCGCGAAGGCCAGATCAACTGACCCACAGATTCCGCTGACCTTGTTCGGCGGAAGCCAAGGAGGAACGGATGCTGTTTGCATCGCAAATCACGGTTGCTCACCAGAGCGTAGCCACCTTGGATCTCGTGATCATCGGGATCTATTTCGCGATCGTGTTTGGCATCGGCATGTATTTTTCGAGGAGAGAACGAACCTCCGAGGACTACTTCCTCGCGGGCCGGGACATCGGCTGGTTCTTTATCGGCGCGTCTTTGTTTGTTTCGAATATTTCTACCGAACATTTCATCGGTTTGTCGGGGACGGGCGCTTCGTCCGGATTAGCCGTGGGCCATTTCGAGTGGCTCGCCTGTTTGATCCTGCTGCTTCTGGGCTGGGTGTTCGTGCCTTTCTATCTGCGCTCAAACGTCTTCACGATGCCGGAGTTCCTCGAGCGCCGTTTCAATCGCAATTGCGCCGTCTATCTCGCGGCCATTTCCATCATCGCCTACATTTTCACAAAGATCTCCGTGCAACTCTACGCAGCGAGCGTTGTTCTGGAGCGTGTGGCGGGCTGGCCGCTTTGGAAGACGGCTGTCGTCCTGGTGATCGCAACGGGCATTTATACTGTGGCCGGCGGGCTCGCCGCCGTCATCTATACGGACACGGTGCAGACTCTAATTCTGATTTGCGGTGCCGTTACCCTGACGATCATTGGTCTTCACCGTGTGGGCGGCCTGGAGCACTTGAGGACCATGGTGCCCGCCAGTTACTTCCACATGATCAAGCCGGTCACTGATAAGGATTTTCCCTGGACAGGAATATTTTTTGGGGCGCCGATCCTCGGCATTTGGTACTGGTGCACCGATCAGGTAATCGTACAGCGCGTGCTTTCCGCGCGCGACGAAGGGCACGCCAAATTAGGCACGATCTTCGCGGGCTTCTTGAAGATACTGCCGGTCTTCATGCTCGTCCTGCCCGGCATCATCGCCTTCGCGCTTTTCCCCGAACAGGTAAAGAAGCCCGATTTCGCGTACCCCACGCTCATCCTGAATTTGTTGCCGACCGGCCTGGTTGGGTTAGTGATGGCGGCGCTTCTTGCGGCAGTCATGGGTGCCATGAGTTCGGTGTTCAACTCCGCATCCACTTTGGTGACGCTCGATTTTTACAAGAAAATCCGTCCTCAAGCTTCCGAGAACCAGCTCGTAAATTTCGGCCGCATTGCCACCGGCTTCATGGTCGTCCTTGGACTGCTCTGGGTCCCCTTCATTCATTACATCAGCAGCCAGCTCTACATTTATTTGCAGAGCGTCCAGGCCTACATCTCTCCGCCGATCTCTGCTTGCTTCGTCCTTGGAATCTTGTGGCCGCGCCTGAACGGGTCCGGAGCGATCTCCTCGCTTCTGACCGGGTTCGTTATGGGCGCCACTCGATTCATTCTCGAACTCGCCGATCGCGCCGCAAGTGGCCATTTCGAATCTCCTGTTGTGCGCTGGATCATCGACATGAACTTCCTGCACTACGCGATTTTCATGTTCGTGGTCTGTTCGCTGGTGCTTATCTCCGTCAGCTTGATGACCAAGGCGCCTGACCCCAAGCAGCTCGCCGGGCTGACGTTCGCCACCGTCGACGACAAGATGGAAGCGGTCGCGGTCGGCATCCCCCAGCGCAAGCCTGCAAAAGAAACGCCGACAGAGCATCGCATCAACATTTTCTTCAGCCTTCTTTTGCTGGCCACAGTGATCGGCTTGTGGATTTACTTCCGCTAGCAGCGGTCGGGACCTAGATGAGAGTTGCTGCGATCCGTACCTTGAAACCTAGCGTCACGCAGGAAGAAGCCCTGCGCTTCTTTCGTCGAGGCGTATTCAGTGCGGCGTATTGGCGGATTCGCAGCGGGCCTTTGCGGCGCATTGCGGACGCTTACGTGCCGTTCTGGGTCTACAAGGTGCGCTACGAGATAGGCCGCGCGCGGAAGACGCGTTTTTTTGCTCTCGATGCGGTCCGCGGCGCGCTCGATCTATTCGAGTTCCCGCGCGTTCCCGCGGAAAATGATCTCATCACCATTCAAACGCGGAATCAGCTCGTTCCAGGCCTCCTGCCGAAGGCCGCGGAGGAGCTCCTCAGAATGAAAGTCCTGCGCGTGCTTTTCCAGCAAGGCTTTTTCAAGCTGCGCACTCTTAAATTGGAGATCGAGCGGGTCCCTCTCGAGATGCATCTGCCGTATTGGCTGGCCTTTTACGGAAGCCATGACACGGCCAAATGCCGCGTCATGGACGCCGTCCGCCGCCGCATCGAAGGCGGTAAAGCGGCCTCTTTTTTTGAGGAATGGCTCGCAGCATAAATGAAAATGCAACGAGCGCCGCCCGGCGCTCAGGCGTATTCTAGTCGAGGATTCTTCCACCGGACCCGCGAAGAAAGGAGCCGCATGTCACGGCTTGCAAGATGGACCGCAATCGGCGTGCTGGTCCTTGCCTTCATCGCCAGCAATGCCGCGGCAGCGGGCTGGCAGCACATCGGAGTCGTTCAGCGCGTAGAGAAACTTCAGGATGGCGTCGAACTGACCGCTGGCTCTGCGAAAGTACGCATCACGGTTTTTCGCGATGGCGTGATCCGCGTGCGCCTCGCGCCGGAGGGCTCCTTTCCGAAGGATTTTTCCTGGGCGGTCGTCGAATCGGCGGATCCTCCTGCTTTCAATATCGAAGACGGCGAGTCGGAGCTGCGGATGACGGCAGGCCGCGTCGTTGTCCTCGTCAAGAAAGCGCCTCTGCTGATCCGTTTCGCGGATTCCTCGGGAAACGTTCTTCTCGCCGACGAACCCTCCCTGCCCATGGCTTGGAACGGCACGTATGTTCACGCCTGGAAGCGCATGGGGCCCGAGGAAAATTATTACGGTCTCGGCGACAAACCCGGCCCGATGAACCGCCGCAATCACGCCTATACGATGTGGAACACCGACTTTTTTGGCTGGCAGGAATCGGACGATCCTATCTATAAGACCATCCCATTTTTCATCGGCATTAACAAAGGTGTGGCCTACGGCGTTTTTTTCGATAACACCTACCGCAGCAGTTTCGACTTCGGAAAAGAGTCGCCCGATTATCTTTCGTTTGGAGCCGAGGGCGGCGAACTGAACTATTACTTCATCGCCGGGCCGGAGCCCAAGAGAGTCGTCCGACAATTCACCGCGCTCGTAGGCCGCACGCCGCTTCCTCCGCTCTGGTCGCTCGGCTATCAGCAGAGCCGCTACAGTTATTATCCCGAAGCGCGTGCCCGCGAGATCGTGCAAACCTTGCGCGACAAAAGGATTCCCGCCGACGTCATTTATTTCGACATCGACTATCAACAAGGCAACGCGCCCTTCACCATCAACCGCGAGTATTTCCCCCATTTCGAGAAAATGATCGCGGATTTTCGCGCCGAGGGCATGCGCACCGTCGTGATCACCGACCTGCACATAAAAAAAGATTCTGACCACGGCTATACGCCATACGATTCCGGAATAAAGAACGATGTCTTCGTGAAGAGTCGCGACGGCTCGGTGTATGTCGGCAAAGTCTGGCCCGGCGACAGCGTCTTTCCGGATTTCACGCTGACCCGCGTGCGCGACTGGTGGGGTGGACTGTACAAGGATTTCATCAACATGGGCGTGGCCGGCTTCTGGAACGACATGAACGAGCCCTCCACGTTCCAGACTCTTTCCAAAACCATGCCGCTCGACAATCTGCACCGCCTTGATGACGGGACCACCCTCGACCATCGCGCCATTCACAATGTCTTCGGCATGGAAAACGCCCGTGCCACCTACGAAGGCCTTCTTAAATTAAAGCCTGACGAGCGGCCCTTTGTTCTTACACGCGCTGCTTATGCGGGCGCCGAGCGCTATGCCGCCACATGGACGGGCGACAACAGCGCCACCTGGAACCACATCGGCATGAGCATTCCGCAAATCATGAATCTTGGTCTTTCCGGTTATGCGATGGTGGGCGCGGACGTCGGCGGATTCGCCGGGTCTCCCCCGGCGGATCTTCTGACTCGCTGGTACGAATTGGGCGTGTTCTACCCGATGTATCGCGACCACGCCGCGAAGGGAACCGCCGATCACGAGCCGTGGGCCAGCGGGCCCGGCGAGGAAGCAATCCGCAAACGCTATATCGAGCTGCGCTACAAACTGCTTCCTTATATTTACACCGCGATGGAGGAAACCTCGCGCACCGGCGTGCCAGTCGTAGAGCCCCTCTTTATGGAATACCCCGCCGCCGAGCAGCTCTATGGCGAGGACCACGAGTTTCTCTTCGGCCGCGACCTCTTCGTAGCGCCGGTGGTCACCGAGAAAATTGACGCAGAAGACGTTCATCTGCCGCCCGGCCATTGGTACGATTTCTGGACTGAGGGAATTCCTTCTAGCGAGGACCAAATCTCCCTGCACCCGACGCTCGCGCAGATGCCGCTCTATGTCCGCGCCGGCGCCATCATTCCCATGCAGCCCGTCGTGCAAAGCACAAACGAAAAGCCGGAAGGTCCGCTCGAGCTGCGCGTTTATATGGGCGAGGATTGCCACGGCACGCTCTATCAGGACGATGGACACACATTTGCCTATCAAAAAGGAGAGTTCCTCCGCGTGAATTTCGCGTGCGAGGTCACCCCCCGGGATATGACGGTCACCGGCACGATAGAGAAAAATGCCTACAAACCCTGGTGGACCAGCACGCGGCTGGAAATCTATGGAGCGGGCGCCGAGCCCAAAGAAGTCCGCATCGGCGATCAGCTGAATCACGACTGGCGCTACATCCCTAAAGCGCACTGCATCATACTCACCGTTCCGGACGCCCTCAAGAACTGGACCGTTCGTTTGAGTTTCTGATTGTTCAGTCGAGCAGAAAAATAGAGATGGAGTGTGGGGGGACTGCAATCTGAGCTTCACCTTTAACTACTTCAGCTTTTGCCTGTCCGAGAAGCAAAGTGAATCCAGCCGCCCCCGCCGCCGGCGTGTCGTTCAGAGAAATTTTCAATGAGCGTTGTTCCGTCGAATTGTTGAAGGCCACGAGCACGCGCTCTTCTTCTGTCTCCCGCAAAAATACATAGGATGTTTCATCCGAGAAAAGATGCCACAGCTTCCCTTCTTCTAAGGCAACGTGTTCCCGCCGCAGGCGCAACAGCTTTTGCACATACAAGAAGAGTTCCTCTTGTTCGGCGGTGCGCCCCTTAGCGGTAAAGGCGCTCTTTGGATCTCCGGGCCAGCCCCCTGGAAAATCCCGCCGGTTGTCCGGGTCTCCTCCGCCGGGCATTCCGATTTCGTCCCCGTAATAAAGTTCGGGAATCCCGCGCAACGTCAGTGTCAGTCCAAACGCCAGCTTGGTCTTTGCCGGTGAGCTGCCGTCCGCCGTCGCCAGCCGCGCCACATCGTGGTTGGCGAAAAATGTCACCAGCGCATCGGGATGAACGTACAGCGAGTCGTGGCGCAGCACATCCGCGATCCGCCCTGCCGGCGCGTTTTCGAGAAGAACCTTCCGGAGCGCAAAAAACAGTGGAAAGTCGAACAGCGTGTTCAAGCCGGAATCGATGCCGTCAAATCGCCTCTGGCCGCCGGCGAAGAACGAAGTCACGGTCGGGTCGGGATGAAAAACTTCGCCGACGGTCGTCAGATAGGGATAGATACGGTGAAGCCCGGCGTGCCAAGCCGACCAAAAGCTCCGCGGGACGTAGGGAAACGTATCCAGCCGAAAGCCGTCGAGGCCGGAACTCTCCACCCACCAGATGCTGTCTTGCAAAAGATATTCGGCGACCGCCGGATTTTCCGTGTTCAGGTCAGGCAGCACGTTGAAGAACCAGCCGTCCGTAAGATTTCGCGAAAGCCGCTGCGGGGCATGCGGATCGGCCAGCGCTTCGAACGGATCATTGGCAATCGTTGGTTTCTCCGTCCGGCCGTAGAACGTGCCATGGATGCCTGCTGCCGTATCCAGATGTTGCTGCCGCGTTCCGTGAAACCAGTCAGGCGACGGCGGCTCGGCAACCCAGGGATGCCCTGGCCCCACGTGGTTGGGCACAAAATCGAAAAAGATCTTCATGCCTTGTCTGTGTGCTTCGGCGACGAGCTCCTGGTAATCCCCGATTGTTCCGAGGTGCGGATCCACAGCATATAGATCCACGGCGCCGTAACCGTGATAATCCTGCGCCGCGCCATTCTTCAAAACAGGCGTCAACCAGAGAGTGGTCACGCCGAGATCCTTCAAGTAGGGAAGATGCTCGCGAATCCCGCGGAGATCGCCGCCATGATAGGCGCGCGGGTTCGAACGATCGAGCGTGCCCGGAGCTTCGGCCGGCTCATCATTCGTTGGATCGCCATTCGCGAAACGGTCCGGCATGATCAGATAGATCACGTCCTCCTTCCGAAGCCCTTGAAATTTTCCGAGCTTCATCGCGCGCGCGGCCAGCGGGAGCTCAAACGAAGTTGCACCCGTCGGCGTTGTGACCCGGCAGACAGCGGTCCCGGATTTTGTGTCGGGTCCGATCTTCAGCCAGACGAACAAATAGTCGCCTCGAGCGGTAGCCTGCGTGCGCTCCACCACAACGCTTGGCAAGTTGCAAACGACGTGAGTGGCTTCGAGATGATGTCCGGATAACAGCAGCATCACTTCCGGCGTCAGGTTGATCCACCACGAGGGCGGCTCGACTCTGGTCACGGTAGGCGCATCCGCGTCTGGCTTTTGAGATGATTCGTTCCGGCTGGCGAGCGTCGCGGAACTCAAAACGAAGACGGCGCTCGCCGCGGCAAACGTTCGAATAGCGCGCCGGGGAATCGGGGCGCAAAACAAAAATGCGGGGATTTTCACACCGGAAGCATAGAAAAAAAGGTGGCGTGGCGCCAGTCTTGTCTCAGCGGGCTAAAAAGTTCAACTTTCGAATACCAGTTTGCCAAATGCTTCGGGGACATGAAAATTCGGCACAGGTGTTTCGGTTGGCCGCCATGCCGAATAGAAACGCGGCTCGCTGGCCCCTTCCACGCGATAGAAGTTGACGCGCCAGGCCGCGGACGGCTCGAACCGCTCCGTCAAACTCTTCATCGGCAGCGCCAGCTCCGCCGTCCAGGTTCTGCTCTTTTCATCGATCCTGACACGCCGCTTCAACCCGCTCTTCAAATCGCGTTTTTCTCCTGGCGCGATATCCAGGTCGATCCAGAAACCGTTGGGACTCACTTCAAATTCCTTGTAACGCCCGGCATCCCCGCCCTCTGGTTGCAGAAAAACTTCCACAACATCGCGGTCCCACAGCTGGTCCCTCCGCCCGTTTGGTTCCGCGTCCGGAAAAACCGTAAGGCTGTGGTAGCGCGCAAGGAATCTCAGATAAAGAGCCTCCGGCGTCCACAGCAGCCGCACCTCTGTCTCTCGCCGCGGATCGGCATGTTTTCCTCGCCAGTCGTGATCGAACTGAATCGCCGGAGCGTTTTCCCACGCCGCCTTCTCCGGAAATCCGCCGGCATCGGTCCGGCCGGCAAAATGCGCGGCAACAGCTCTCTCCGTTTCGCGAGCCGACGATGTTTTCCCCGCCACCTTAGCCATGTACCTCGCGCGAGTTCAGAAAGTCGTAGCCCAGCATACCCGCAAACGGAAGCGCATTATGCCGGAAACAGCGCGATGTGCGGAGTATGCCACGCAGCGCAGCAGAGGCCGGCGGTGCCGCCGGCTTGGGGCGAATCGTTTGCGCACGCGTCCCATCTCTGCTCCAGAACACAAACCTGCGCCGTGGTAGCATCGAATTTAGTCCTTTAAAGCCGGTGTGAGGGCTTTCGAGCGGCAATTTCCGAGGAGGGCGGGGCATGATTGAGCCGGTGGAAGAGCAAGACTATGTGTCACAACCCGGGCGTCGCGAGCCTGATCAGTTCGAATTCATAAAGATGCGCGTCGACCGCAGCGTCGCGCGCATGACCCTCAGCCGTCCCGAACATAATCTCCTGAACGAAGCCTTTCTCCGCGAGCTCTCCGATGGAATCATCCTCGCTGGCCAGGACCCCGAAGTGAAGCTTGTCGTTCTCGATTCGGCTTGCAAGGTTTTTTGCGGCGGCATCGACATCGGCGAGTACACGTCCGAACGCGTTTTTCAGATGCTCGACGCTTTTCACGCGGCCTTCATGGGCATGCTCGAAGTGGGCAAGCCGGTGATTTGCGTCGTGAATGGCCCTGCCATCGGCGGCGGCGCCGAGCTCGCCGCCTTTGGCGATCTCGTGATTGCCACACCGAAGGCGCGTTTTGCGCAGCCCGAAATTTCCATCGGCGTTTTTCCGCCTCTAGCTTCAACGATTCTTCCGTTTCTCGTTGGGCCGAAGCGAGCGCTCGAGATCATTCTCACCGGAGAAGCCATCACCGCGGACCACGCTCTGGAGCTGGGCCTCGTCAACCGCCTGGTTCCCGAAGCCAAACTCGAACAGACCGTGAATGATTTGATCGAGCGCATCTCGGCGCACTCCGGCCCCGTTCTGACCATGGCCAAGAAAGCCATTCTCGGCGGTATGGGCCTTTCGCTGCGCGATGGCTTGAAAAACTCCATGAACATTTTCCTCAATGAACTTTATCGCCTCGAGGATTCGCAAGAGGGGCTTCGCGCGCTTGTCGAAAAGCGCAAACCAGTCTGGAAGAATCGCTGAGCCTTCCCCCATGAGACGCTCATGCCCGCATTGACACTCCGAGACCCCCGGCTTACACTGAGTTTCCAATTTGCAGGCAAGGGAAGTGGGGAAGGCCGTGAGAATCGGCCGCGGTCCCGCCACTGTCATCGGCTGAAACAGCCGTAAGCCAGGCTACCCTCCCGCGCCGCAGAGGCCAGCGCTTCTCGCGAGAAGAAGCGTCGCCAAGAAGCCCCAAGGTGTCTCGCGGGGCTTTTTTATTGGACGAGAGATCTGATTTTGTCAGCGGGGAATTGTGCCGACGCGGAAAGATCCACGAAAAAATATTCCGGCTGGAATCGCCGTTGCCGCGTTATTGCTCTGCGCTGCGTTCTGGCCGTCTCCTGTAGCCGAAGCGCAAACTCCGGCGGCGAGTGCGACAGCGTCACCGGTCTACAAGGAATTCGTGGATGAGGCGGGCCGCACCGTTCGCGTCCCGCAACCCGTGCAGCGCATCGTCTCTCTTGCGCCAAGTCTCACGGAAACGATCTACGCTCTCGGCTTGCAGGATCGCCTCGTCGGAGATACGGATTTTTGCGATTATCCCCCCGACGCTCAGAAAAAAACTAAAGTCGGCGGCGCGATCAATCCGAGTCTTGAACAAATTGCCGCTCTGCGGCCTGATCTCGTTCTCCTGACCAAAAGTTTGAATCTCATCGAGACCGTGAACGCTCTCGACAGCCTCGGCATTTCTTCTTATGGCACCGATCCGCATACCGTGAAGGACATCGTTTCCTCCACCGAGCGACTCGCCGGCGTCCTCGGCGTGCCGGAAGCTGGCGCCGCCGTTGGCGCCGATCTCGAACGCCACCTAGCCGATCTCCAACAGCGTCTGAACGGCGTGCCGCCGCGCCGCGTTCTGTTCATCGTTTGGTCGGATCCACTGATCTCCGCCGGCAAAAACACGTTTATTGCCGATGCGCTGCGGCTCGCGGGCGCCACTTCCATCGTCGACTCCTCCCAAGACTGGCCCCATATGAGTCTTGAGGAAGTGGTCCGTCTCCAGCCGGACTTCCTCGTTTTCGCCGCGTCCCATTCCGATAGCGGGAAGAATGACTTTGACGTACTCGCTGAGCGCCCCGGATGGCGCGGTCTCGACGCCGTCCGCAACCGCCATTTTGCCGTCATCAGCGACGCCGTAAATCGCCCCGCACCGCGAATCGTCTCGGCCATCGAGGATCTTGCGCGCCAGTTGCATCCCGAAGCTTTTTCCACGCATCCCGGCGAGGAAAAAGAAAAGAAAATCCCTCCCCCCGCCCAGCCACAACCCGCACTCCGCGCAGCGCAGTCTGCCGGCGGAGATGCCGCTCGTCTGGAGGTCTGCGCTTGCGCCCTTTGACGCTCAGCCGCTTGCTCGCTCACTGCGCCATTCTCTCGGCAGTCCTGTTCGTCGTCGTGGTGATCGCGCTCAAGCTCGGCGCCGTGCCCGTGTCTCTCTACGGCTTGGGTCACGATCTTCTCCGCGTCCTTTTTCGCCAAACCAGCCAGCTCTCCAGCGAATACCAGCTCATCATTTTCGATATTCGCTTGCCGCGCATTCTGCTCGGCATCTTTGTAGGCGCTTCTCTTTCTGTGGCCGGCGCGAGCTTTCAGGCCTTGCTGCGCAATCCTCTGGCTGATCCCTATGTACTCGGCGTCTCGAGCGGCGCCGCGGTCGGCGCCATTATCGCGCTGGTTATCGAGCCCCACCTGGCCCTCGCACCCGCCGTCGCCGCGCTCTTGACGCCCATCGGCGCGTTTCTCGGGGCTGCGCTTACGGTTACCGCCGTCTACTTCCTCGGGCTCCGTCAAGGACAAATCGACAGTAGCACCTTGCTGCTCGCCGGCATCATTTCGGCTTCGTTTCTCCAAGCCATCATCATGTTTTTCATGTCCACGCTGAGCGGCGGCAACTATCGCGGGATTGCCTTCTGGATGATGGGTGAACTCCAGACCCAGCCCCCGCACATTGTGAGCCTCATCCTTCGCTTCGGTTTTTTTCTTTCCGCTGCGGCCATTTACACAACTGCCTCTGACCTGAACTTGCTTCTTGCCGGGGAGAAGGAAGCGATGCATCTTGGTGTCGACGTTCGCCGCGTCCGTTTGGTCGTTTACATCGCCGCGTCCTTGTTGACCGGTCTGGCAGTCTCCGTCAGCGGCGCCATCGGCTACGTCGGCTTGCTGGTGCCTCACGTCATGCGGCTACTCTTTGGCTCCGATCATCGCATTCTCCTGCCAACGGCTGCGTTCGGCGGGGCCATCGCTGTAGTCGTCGCCGACACGCTTGCACGCACCGTCGTTTCTCCTTCGGAACTTCCCGTCGGCGCCATGACCGCCATAGCCGGGGCGCCCCTTTTTCTTTACCTGATGCGCAGGAGGCTGGCATGAGCAGTTTCGCTCGCTCCCCCTCTTCCGCCGCGGCTCGCCCTATCGGCGACGCCGGCGATTTCAACTCCGACATTCGCTTGAGCGTCGAACAGGTCAGCTATGCGTACTCCGCCAACCCAACGCAAGCGCCGCTCTTCACGCTCGAAGCGACAAGCTTCCAGGCGCGTCCCGGCGAAATCGTCGCCATCGTTGGTCCAAACGCTTGCGGCAAATCCACTCTCTTGAAGCTGATCGCGGGGTCTCTCGAACCCCTTTCCGGACGCGTGCTTCTGAACGGTTTTGTCACCCACGCGCTTCCCCACAGAACCCGCGGCCAGCGCATCGCCATGGTCCAGCAGGAAAGCCCTTTGCTTTTTCCGTCGCGGGCCTGGGAATTTGTTCTTCAGGGAAGGCATCCCTACGGCCGCACGCTTCGCTTCGAAACCGAAGAAGACATTGTCATCGCGCGCAACGCCCTGGCGCAGGTTGGCGCAGAACATCTCAGCGACCGCTTTATGGATCAAATCTCCGGCGGCGAGAAACAACGCGTGATTCTAGCGCGTGCTCTCGCCCAGCAACCGCTGCTTCTGCTTCTGGACGAGCCCACGCTGCATCTCGATATTGGCGCGCAGGTCGATCTGCTCGAAACTCTGCGCCGGCTCGCATCCGCCAACCGCTATACCGTTGTCGTTGTGACCCACGAGCTGAACCTCGCCGGCCAGTATGCCGACCAGGTCGCACTCTTTCAGAAGGGCAAGTGTCTTCGCGTTGGTCCGCCTGCAGCTGTCTTCCGGCGCGAATTGCTCGAACAGGTTTTCCAGACGCCGCTCACCGTGGAACTCGGCTCATCCGGCCGTCCGCGAGTGAACATGCCGTCTGCAAAGTAAGTAGCCGTTCGATCGTTCACCTAATCGCCGCGGCTCACCCTGCGGCACTTGAATCACCCAAACCGGGCCTTTGGCCCACCACAATCATCGCGGACTTCGTGCACGGGAAGACGGTGCGTTTGCCCTCGCCAACGCTGGGGTCGAACGTGAAAGAAGCCGTCGCCGCCGCGCGACTGTAAGGCGGAACAAGAGACTGCTGCGGCCACTGCAGCGCATCGCTCCCTCACCCGCGATCTTCCCGAAAGATCGCCGCAGAAATAAGGAGCAGCGCTACGGGAAGGCCTCGCACCGGCCCCGTTGAACTATCTCGAGACAAACGGGGGCGGAACTGCCGCCAAGCCAGGAGACCGGCGAAGTCTGCAAGCCCGAGCGATCTTTTCCGAGCGCCAGGCCAACCTTCAAGTTCCCGCGCGAGAGGGAGCGGAGGAAACCATGAAAACGACTCTTCTTCGAACCGCCTTTCTTTTTTTGGCAGTCTTCGCAGTTAGTTTTTCTTCGCACGCACAAAATAATTCCAGCACCATGGACGCTCATCTCTTCGGTACGCTCCTCGATTCCAGCGGTGCAGGAGTCGCCGCAGTAACGGTTACCGCGCAACTGGAAGGAAACACAACCGCGCAACTCTGGAAAGCGAATTCGTCCACCGACGGTGCCTACAGCCTCGCTATTCCGCCAGGCCGCTATCGCGTATCGTTCAGACGCTCCCCGTTCGTTTCTCGCGATCTTGTTTTTGATTTGGCTCCCGGCGAACAGCGCAAGCTGGACCTTAGCCTCGACCTCGAGCGCCTCTCATCGAGCGTCATCGTCACCGCGCAAGCCGAGCCAACGTTGGTCGATCAAACCACCGCTTCCGTCTCGATCATCACAAAAGAGGAAATCGAAGCCAGGCAATCCGTCTTCCTGACCGATGCTCTCCTCTTCGCCCCCGGCATTGCCCTCGGCCGCACCGGCCCTGAGGGGGGCACTGCCTCCGTCTTCCTCAACGGCGGCAATTCCAATTTCACCAAAGTCCTCGTCGATGGCGCGCCCATCAACCCTCCCGGCGGAGCCGTCGATTTCTCGGGCCTCACGCTCGAGGACATCGACAAAGTCGAAGTCGTCCGCGGCGCCGAAAGCGCCATCTACGGTACCGACGCCGTCGACGGCGTCATCCAGCTCTTCACCCATCGCGGCGATACGCGCGTGCCCGAGTTCAGCGTCTATGGGGAAGGCGGCAGTTTCGGCTCCGGCCGCGGCGGCGCCGAGCTCAGCGGTCTGCTCGGCGCTTTCGACTACTCCGTCGCCGCCTCCTACTTCCAAACCGACGGCCAGGGCCCCGACGACGATTTTCTGAATCGCACGCTCTCCGGCAATTTCGGCTATCGCTTCAGCGACACCAGCCAAATCCGCCTCACCCTCCGCGACAACGACGGTATCGCCGGTATCCCCGGTCAAACCCTCTACGAACCTCCGAATCTAGACCAGCGCTACACCCAGCATCTCTTCAGCTCCAGCGCTCGCTGGGATTTCGCCACCGGCAAACACTGGCGCCATCAAATCAGCGGCGCCGAGTCCTACACCCTGCAAGTCAGCGACAATCCCGTGCAAAGTTTTTATGCCACCGATCCCAACGCGTTCTGTCCGCAGACCAATCCTGCGGCTGTCGCCACCGCAGAATTCTGCGATTTCCCCGGCAACAGCCGTTTCCAGTACAATCGGGCCAATGTCACCGCGCAAACCAGCTATCTGCTTTCGAATTTCGGTGTCACCGCTGGTTACGAATCCGAAGTCGAAAACGCTTTCCTCACCTCCATCAACGTCCCTCACGCCCGCCGCAACAATCAGGCCGGCTTTCTGGACTTTCGCTATCGCCCTCATCCGCGCGCCTCTCTGAATTTCGGTGGCCGCGCGGAAGCCAACGCCAATTTCGGCACCCGCGTCGTTCCCCGCGCTGGAGCCTCGCTCGTTCTTCTCTACGGCAAAGGTTTCCGCGGCGACACGCTCTTCCGTGCTTTCTACGCCGAAGGCATCAAGGAGCCGCGCTTCGACCAGCTCTACGGCGACAATTTCGGCGATTTCGGCAACCCTTCGCTTAAACCAGAAGCCAGCAAAACCTGGACCACCGGCATCGACCAAAAACTCCTAGGCGACCACGTCCACTTGAGCGCCGAATATTTCTCCAGCCGCTTCTACGACATCGTCAGCTTCGCCTTCTGCGAGTCCGACCCCAGCAATCCCGCCGGTAACTCCTGTGGCGTCGTTCTTCCCGGCAATCCGGCGAACAATCCCACCAGCTTCGGCTATTATTTCAACACAGACCTCGCCCGCGCTCGCGGGCTCAACCTCACCGGCGAAACAAGATTCACGCGCTGGCTGAACCTCGCGGGAAACTATACCTACGACGACACCCTGGTGATCAAGGCGCCCAACGCCTTTGACCCAACCGAACTCCCCGGCAACCGCCTCATCCGCCGACCGGCAAATTCCGGTTCGCTCACCCTCAACGCCGCTTTCCGCCGGCTCAACGTCACCTTGGGCGGTTACTTCACCGGTGTCCGCACCGACAGCGATTTCCTCGGCCTCGGTTTCACGCGAAACCCCGGCTACGCACGTTTCGATCTATCCGGCAGCTACCGCCTAAACCATGGCGTAACGCTCTACGCTCGCGGCACAAATCTCTTCGACAAACAATATCAAGACGCTCTCGGCTACCCCGCACTGGGCCGCGACTTGCGCGCCGGCGTCCGCTACACCTTCGGTGGGAGAAATTGACGCGGATGAGCGCCGCCGAACCCATTCTCTTCTGCTGGAGCGGCGGCAAAGACAGCGCCATGGCCCTCCACACACTTCTCCAGCAAGGCGATGTCCAGATCGCCGCGCTTCTGACCACCGTCACCGAAGGCTACGACCGCATCAGCATGCACGGCGTCCGCCGCGAACTCCTCCACCAACAAGCCCAATCGATTGGCCTGCCTCTTCACGAAGTCCTGATCCCCCCTCAATGCGTCAATCCCACGTATGAAGCGCGTATGGAGGAAGCTCTTCGCATTTATCTCGATCAAGGCGTGTCCAAGGTAGCCTTCGGCGACATCTTTCTAGAAGACCTCCGCGCCTATCGCGAAAAAAATCTGTCCCGTCTCGACATGACAGCGATTTTTCCTATCTGGAAGCGCGATACCAGCGAACTCATCCGCTCCTTCCACGCCAACAAATTCCGCGCCGTCGCCGTTTGCATCGACAGCAAAATCCTCGCCCCCAGTTTCGCCGGCCGCGAACTCGACGAGTCCTTCTTCAGGGACCTGCCTCGAGAAGCCGATCCATGCGGAGAAAACGGTGAGTTCCACACCTTCGTCTTCGATGGCCCCATTTTGAAATCTCCCATCCAAGTCCGCACCGGAGAAGTTGTCAACCGCGATGGTTTTGTTTTCTGCGACTTACTGTAGAAAATGGAGGAAGCAACAAAATGAATACGGAAATATCTCAAAACGCAAATCTGCTCTATCGCACGCTGCTGGCCCTCGCCCTGATCGCTCTCGCCGCCGCATTACGCGTCGCGCCGCATCCGTGGAACTTCACCCCTGTCGGCGCCATGGCCCTCTTCTCCGGCGCCATTCTCAAGGACCGCCGCCTGGCCTTCATCGTTCCACTGTGCGCGCTCTTCGCCGGAGACGTCTTCCTCGGTTTCCACAAACTCATGCCCGTCGTCTACGCCAGCTTCCTCACGAGTGTCGCCATCGGCTTCTGGCTACGCAATCGCCGGACCGTAGCCCGCATCACTGCCGCCACGCTAGTCGGCGCCATCCAGTTTTTCCTCGTCACCAATTTTGCAGTTTGGGCCTTCGCCCTCTCCTATCCGCGCACCGCCGCCGGCCTGGTCGCCTGCTACTCAGCCGGCATCCCCTTCTTCTGGAACACCCTAGCCGGCGACGCCGCCTACGCTCTCCTCTTCTTCGGCACTTTCGCCCTGGCCGAGCGTCTCTTTCCCGCATTCTGCGAGCCTCAAACGGATTTCATTTCTCCGGCCCGGCCATGAGCCACGCGATTCGATCCACCGCGCCGGTCCGTCATCGCATCGAGCGCCTGTGCGTTTTCTGCGGATCCAGCAGCGGTAATAATCCCGCCTACACGGACGCAGCCGAGCATCTCGGGCGCGAGCTCTCCGCCGCCGGCATCGCTCTGGTCTTCGGCGGCGGCCGTGTGGGACTGATGGGCGTGCTTGCAAATGCCGTACTCTCTCGAGGCGGTCGCGCCGTTGGCGTCATGCCCAAAGCGCTCGTCGAGAAAGAAATAGCTCACACTTCGTTGACCGAGCTTCGCATCGTCAACTCCATGCACGAACGGAAAGCTCTCATGGCCGACCTGGCGGATGCATTCGTCCTTCTTCCCGGAGGCTTCGGCAGTTGGGAGGAGTTCTGCGAAATCTTCACTTGGCTCCAGCTTGGAATCCACCAGAAACCCTGCGGCGTCCTCAATGTCGGTGGCTATTACGACTCGCTCCTCCGGCAAGCCTCGCGGGCCGTGTCCGATGGATTCGTGCCGGCCTCTCACCTGGAATCCTTGATCATCGAAACCGACCCGCGCCGCCTTCTTGCCCGCCTTGCTGCGGCGCCCGTCCTTCAGGAAGCAAAATGGATCCACAAGCAGGAACGCTGAGCGCCGCCGACCATGCCGTCCCGGCCGCTCGCGTCGGCGTCGGCGTGCTTTTGGTGGAGGGCGGTCAGCGCGTCCTGCTCACGCTGCGCGTTCTTCCTCCCGAAGCAGAGTGCTGGAGTATTGTCGGCGGAAAGCTGGACTATCTAGAATCTCTGGAGCAGTGCGCGATCCGTGAAACTCGCGAAGAGGTTGGCGTCGACATCGCCATCCAGTCCCTCCTTTGCGTGACCGAACATCGCCTTCCCGCCGAGCATCAGCACTGGATTTCTCCCGCGTTCCTCGCTCAAATCGTTCACGGTACGCCATGTAACTGCGAGCCCAGGAAAACGCACGAGGTCCGGTGGTTTCCCATCGACGCGCTGCCCCCTAATCTGACCATGACGGCTCAGAATGCCATCGAGGCGTATAAACGAAGGTCCGCGCCGGGGCTAACTCCCCTGTGCTGGGCAAATTATGGCAGCGGAGGATTTTGATCCGCGCCAAGAAATATCGCCACGTTTGGACCGACAGCGTGTTACTTCGACGCGGAAATGGCCGCACGTCAAGGATGCAGGGTTTGTGCCCACGGAAAAAGTCACCGGATTTTCGAGCTTCCGCCAGCGCCGGCATTGCCCCCACTGGGGCGGGCCTGAAAAAAGATGGTCGGAGATACCTCACCCGCGTGTAGCCTGAATTAGGTTATCCTACGTTACCGTGCATCGGCCTACACCCTCCTACCGTCGCTTGCCAGTAGCTCTTTTTCTCATGCTGACTGTTCCTTTCTATTTGCGAGCACAGTCTTCCGCGCCTCCGTCTGTCGTAACCATGCCCGAATCTGGGACCAAGCCAGATCTCTCTCAGGAACCTGCAGTCTTTGAATACATTCACGAGTCGATGCGTTATGAGAATGACGGTTCAGGAACCAGGGAAATTCGCTCGCGAATCCGCGTCCAAAGCACGGCAGGGCTGAGCATCGCGGGGCAACTTATGTTCGAGTACAACGCCGTCGATGAACAGATAAATGTGCGCAGCGTCCGAGTTCTTAAGAAAGATGGCAGTATCGTGACGGCTGGCCCCGAGGCTGTCCAGGATTTGAGCGCTCCGGTAACGCAAGAAGCACCGATGTACACTGACGCGCGTCAGAAACACGTCACCGTCCCGGGAGTGTCCGTGGGCGATGTCGTTGAATACGACGTTATGATTAACGCGAAACCTATCCTGCCTGGGCAGTTTTGGCGAATCTGGGATTTTGCGGATGGAGTTATCGCCCTCGATGAGCAGCTCGATTTGAGTGTGCCGAAAAGTCGAGTAGTAAAAGTCAAAAGCTCCGAGGGTGTCGAATTTTCCGTTTCTGTTGAAGGGGACCGCCGGCTTTACCATTGGGCAACTTCGAACTTGAAAAGACCACCGCCGATTGACGTTTTTAAGAATTTCGAATTTGACGCAATCAGACTACTCGAAGGCTATCGTCCTCCGGCTGCTCATCGAGTAATGTTTTCCACCTTCCAGAGTTGGACCGAAGTAGCTGAATGGTATGCCCAGCTTGAACGAGAGCGGCGAATCCCCACACCCGAAATTCGCGCAATGGCCGATGAAGTAACGCGGGGCCAGCAGACGGACGAAGCCAAAGCACAAGCTCTTTATTACTGGGTGTCTCAAAATATTCGATACGTTAGTTTGTCATTCGGAGTCGGGCGATACCAGCCTCATGCAGCTGCAGAAGTTCTCACAAATCGTTACGGGGATTGCAAAGACAAGACAACTCTTCTTGAGGCCATGCTTGAGGCTGAGGGAGTGCATGCACATCCTGCTCTGGTTAGCCTATTGGCGGATATTGATCCAGAGATGCCAAATCCGATGCAGTTCGACCACGCAATCGCGTTTTTGCGGATCGGAAGCAAAGATACGTGGCTTGATACTACGCTTGGCGTCGGTCCTTTTGGTTATTTGATGCCCCAGTTGCGCAACACAGAAGCACTTGTGGTTTCCGAAACGCCTTCGACGGGTTTGCGTAAGATGCCGCCGGATTTTCCATTTACCGTCGAATATCAGATTGGAATCGAAGGGAAAATAGACGCACAAGGAATTTTGGATGCCAATGTGGAACTTCAGACACGCGGTGATCTCGAAGTTCTGATACGCGTGCTCAACGAGCGTGTTTCCAAGGACCAGCTCGCCAGATCAGCTGACAGCATCCTGGCAAGAACAAATAGATTTCTTTACGGTACCGTGCAATATACCGATTTTAAAGTTGCTAACGCCTCGGAAATTTCTGCTCCGGTGAGAGCTCAGTTTCATGCTAACGGGAAATTGATGTTCCTGGACGCAAAATCAACCCCTGCGCAACTTACAAGGTCTCTTACGTCCGGGTTGATGATCCAGTTGCATGATCTCCACTTACTGCCGCCGGTCAACACCAAACCAGATTCCAACGGCAAGCTCCAACAGTTATCAATCGAGCTCAACGGGCCACGGAAATATTCTTTGAATCTGAATCTCACTTTTACTGATCTGACCAAATCCGATCTTCCGCCAGCGAAAGAGTTTCATTTGGCGCAGGAATTCGCCGAATTCCGGGCGCGAGATTCGTGGGAAGGCACAACTTTTCATGGATACAAGTCTCTTGATCTGCGCGTGCCAACAATTCCAGCGAGCGATTCGGACGAATACGCGGCATTCGGCAAAAAGATTGATGAAGCCTTCGCCGCCCCACCCGAGCCGAAGAAAGAAAGCAAACCTACTTCCGCCCTGGCAAAAACCCAACCGGTCGAAGGGAAACACGTTGCTGCGCCCGAAGTACAAGCCATGTATAAGCGCGGAGAGGACGAATCTAAACGCAAGAATTGGGCAAACGCCATCGAGGCTTTCGGATCAGCGACAAAGGAAGACCCTCAATATCCTGAAGCATGGCGAGAACTGGGGCGCGCATATATGTATGCGCGTCAGTACTCAGACGCGGAGACGGCATTTCGAAAATATCTAGGGCTCGCTCCCAACGAACATCTCGCCTATTTGAACATGGCATGGGTTCTATTTAACGAAAAGAAATATGAAGAGGAAAAGGGTTTGCTGTTGAACCGTATTGCCGAAGCGCCTGATGATGGGGACGCTCTTTTCAGACTTGGCACGGCTTATCTGGCTCTTCACCAGCCTGCGCAGGCGGTCCCTGTGCTCGAGCGATCTACAGTTCAGTTTCCCAAATACGTCGCTGCCCGACTATCTTTGGGACGGGCATATCTGGAAACCCATCAAGACTTGCTCGCCCAAGAGTCTTTTCGCAAAGTTCTGGCGCTCGATGACAGCGAGAGCATGTTGAACAGCGTTGCGTACCTCCTCGCCGAGCATAACTCGTTCTTAGACCTTGCTGAAGACTGGTCACAACGCTCGATCGACGTCGTTGAAAAGGAGCTGAACAATTCGACAGTAGCGAACCTACAATCGAGCACATGGACGCTTGTTACCAAGCTGAGTCATTACTGGGACACGATGGGCTGGATTAGATTTCAGCAGGGCAAAACCGATGCAGCCGAGAAATATGTCCTCGCCGCTTGGCAAATCAACGACGATCTAACAATAGGCCTTCATCTCGGTCGCATTTACGAAACTCTGGGCCGCAAAGACGAGGCGGTTGAAATGTATTTGGGCGCATTGAACACAATCCCTCCGAATGAGGCCTTGAGCGAGGACGCCAAAGAAATTCGCAAGCGGCTGGGGGACATTTTGGGGGGCAATCCGCAGGTGGAGGAGCGATTGGGCGAGTCTCGCAAGAAAAAATCACCCTTAAGGACGGTCAGTATAGCGAATCCAGGTGGTGAACAAGGCATAGCTCAATACACCGTTATCATTGATGCGAATTCGAAAGTGATTGAACTCTCAACAACGAACTCTGACGACCCCCTGGCAGAACTCAATGATGCGGTCCGCGCTACTTCGATACCCCAATCCTTTCCCGATAAAACACTAAAGAAGCTGCCTCGGTTGAGCACGCTTGCCTGTACAGGTGGCAATCAACCTTGCATTTTTACTTTGCTGTCGGCTTACACTGCTTCACGCCTAGCCCCTCTGGATTAGCCGGACTGCTGCACCACGGTCATAAATGCACTCTCATGCCCTGAAGCGCAAAGTCCGGGTTCAAGCAGATAGCCTTGAGCGTTGTGCGCGCCGATAGAGTCCCGCGCCGCGCTGATGCTATAATTGCTGGTCCGTTATGACGAAATCATCTCCAGAAGTGGCGGCGCTCGCCCCCGAGGTCCTCCGAAAATACGAGACCGTCATCGGACTGGAAGTCCACGTCCAGCTTCTGACGAACACAAAGATCTTCTGCGCCTGTGCAAACCGCTTCGGCGACGCGCCCAACACAAATGTCTGCCCGGTCTGCCTCGGTCTTCCCGGCACGCTGCCGATTTTGAATAAACGCACCGTCGAACTCGCCATGCGCGCCTCGCTTGCCCTGAACTGCACGGTTCACGAACATTCGCGCTTCGCTCGGAAGAATTATTTCTACCCCGATCTGCCCAAGGGCTATCAAATCTCGCAATACGAGCTGCCCCTCGCCACCAACGGATGGCTCGAGATCGATCATGCCGGTGCAAAAAAACGCATTGGCATTACGCGCCTCCACCTTGAAGAAGACGCCGCCAAGAATCTCCACGAAGGCTTCTCCGAATCCGCCACCAAGGCCTACATCGACTACAACCGCTGCGGTACGCCCCTCAGCGAAATCGTTTCCGAGCCCGACATGCGCGCCCCGGAAGAGGCCTACGCTTATCTCACCACTCTTCGCCAGATCATGCTCTACACCGGCATCAGCGACTGCAATATGGAAGAAGGCTCCCTCCGCTGCGACGCCAACGTCAGCGTGCGCCTCAGCGGCGCCAAAGAGTTCGGCACCAAAGTCGAAGTAAAAAACCTCAACTCGTTCCGCTACCTGCAAAAAGCCCTCGAATACGAAGTCGAGCGCCACATCGCGGTACTCGAATCCGGCGGCCGCGTCTTGCAAGAAACGCGCCTCTGGAACCAAAACGAATCCTGCACCGTCTCCATGCGCTCGAAGGAAAAAGCGCACGACTACCGCTATTTTCCCGAGCCCGATTTGCTCCCCGTTCACGTCAGCGATGCCTGGCGCGAAGAGGTTCGCCGCTCCCTGCCCGAGCTACCCGAAGCCAAACGTGCCCGCTTCATCGCTGCGCACGGCTTAAGCCCCTACGACGCTGGCGTCCTGACCAACACGCAATCGCTCGCCGATTATTTCGAGTCTGTCGTAAAATCCGGCGCTCCCGCAAAAACAGCCGCCAACTGGATACAAACCGAACTGCTCCGCCGTCTCAACGACTCCGGCAAGGAAATCGAAGGGAGTCCCGTTTCTCCAGCCGCGCTCGCCGAACTCCTGAAACTCGTCGAGTCCGCCCAAATCACCGGCTCCATTGGCAAAAAGGTTTTCGCCACCATGTTTGAATCCGGCCGAAGCGCCAGCGAAATCGTCGCCGCCGAGGGCCTCGCTCAAATCAATGACACCAGCGCGCTGGAACAAGCCGCCCGGGAAGTCATCGAAAAAAACCCCGACAACGTCGCCAAATTCAAATCCGGCAACGAAGGCGTCTTCAAATTTTTTGTAGGCCAGGTCATGCGCGCCACCCGCGGCCAAGCCAATCCCCAGGCCGTCAACGACATCCTCCGAAAGCTTCTCGCATGATCCGTCGTACGGCACCAGGAGGTTCTCGTCTCTTCTACTCTCAGACCTCCGTGTCAGGGGCAGCGTTCCACTTCAAGACATGTCACAAGGGTGGGCCCGCACCCGTTACGCTCCACCACGAGGAGCCACTGAGGAGAACATGCTAAAAATCGGTGACAAAGCGCCCGCCTTCTGCCTGAAGAACGACGCCGGCAACGAAGTCGCTCTTGCCAGCTTCCTCGGCAAACGTGTCGTCCTCTTCTTCTATCCCAAAGCCAACACTCCCGGCTGAACGACCGAAGCGTCCGAGTTTCGCGACGCAAAAAAGGATTTCGACAAGCTCGGCGTAGTCATCCTCGGCATGAGCGGCGACTCCGTCAAGACCCAGGCCGCCTTTAAAGCCAAGCAAAAACTAAACTTCGATCTCCTTAGCGATTCTGATCTGAAAACAATCGAAGCCTACAGCGCGCGCCGCATGAAGAGATTCCTGGGCCGCTCGTTTCTCGGCATCATTCGCAGCACATTTCTGATCGGCCCGGACGGCAGACTCGAACGCGTCTGGGACAACGTAAAAGTGAAAGGCCACGTCGCCGAAGTCCTGGCCGAAGCCTCGAAAAAGTAGTCGATTGGTTTTCCGCTGCTAGAGCTGAAAGAGGAGGTCTTCCGATCCTGCCGAGACTGGCTCGATCAAAAGGTTGTCGATCAACCTGGTCTTTCCGATAAACACAGCCAGCACTGCATAAGAGGGCCGCGCCACGCGCACCACCGGCTCAAAAGTATCCGCGCTAACAATCTCCGCGTAGTCCACCTGGGCAAGCGGCTCAGCCCCGAGGATCCGCCGCAATGCGGTTTGCAGCTGCATCGCATCGCGCACGCCGCGCGACAATTCGTCCCGCACCGTCACCAGCGCCTGATGCAAGACGGTCGCCGCGTTTCGCTCCCCAGCGCTCAAGTAGGCATTTCGCGAAGAGAGCGCCAATCCATCGGCTTCGCGCACAACCGGGCAAACGACAATTTCGCTGTCCAAATTCAGGTCGCGCACCATCTCGCTGATGATCCGTACCTGCTGTGCGTCTTTTCTTCCGAAATAAGCGAAATGCGGCTGCACAATCTCAAATAATTTCAAGACGACGGTCGCCACGCCGCGAAAATGTCCCGGCCGCGAACGCCCTTCGAGCCGTTCGCTGATCCCCTCCACATTCACGTACGTCCGGAATCCGTCCGGATAAATATCCGCCGCCTCGGGCGCAAACAGCACATCGACTCCGGCTTCTTCCAGCGTTTTCGCATCTTTCTCGAGGTCCCGCGGATATTTCTTGTAATCCTCTTTCGGCCCGAACTGTTTCGGATTCACGAACACGGAGGCAATCACCCGGGAGCATTCTTTCCGCGCGCGCGCCACGAGCGCCGTGTGTCCTTCATGCAGCGCGCCCATCGTCGGCACCAGGCCGATAACACGGCCTTCCGCGCGCGCACCTCGCGCAAATTCCTTCATCCAGGCTATTGTTCGGATTATTTCCACAGAGAATGTCTGCGTCTCACGGATTCACGGAGTGACAAATCACGCGCTTGCCGCCGTTGCGCGTTCCCGATAATAATGCATCAAGTCCGTCAAAATCGGTTGCGCTCCAAGTTGCCGCAGCAAGGTCGTAATCTGCCCGCGATGGTAAGTCCCATGATTCACGACATGCTGCATCGATTGCCATAGCGGATTCCGGTACAGGCCAAATTTCAGGGTCTTGTATTCCATTACGCGATTCAAATCTTCCTCGGTCAGCCGGGCGACAAATGCCAGCAGCCGTGCTTCCTGCCCGGTCCACTTGGCGCGGAGACTCGCGACATCCGCGCATTCCGACACGTCCGGCAACGACGAAGGCGAGCGCCCCTGAAACCGCTCCAGCCAAATCCATTCGGCTCCGCAAATATGCGCGAGCGTATCGCGCACCGACCCGAAGCTCGAGCCAAGCGGTTGGACGAACTGCTCGCTCGTCAGATTCGCCGCCGCTCCGAGCGACCGGTGATTCGCCCACGCATTGTAGTCGTACAGCGTGCGCATCTCTTCGGGCGTCATTGTCCTTCTCCCTGGCCCTGCCGATCACGCTCAAGAGTTCATGGATCGAGCTTGATTCTCATTTTCTGAAGATTGTCATTCCGAGCGCAGCGGGGAATCTCTTTTTTCCGCTTTCTACCAATCCCCGTCGCTATTGACCGGCGCTTCCTTCTCTTCCTTCGCGATCTGCGCGGCGTGATACGACTCGCCATCGGAAGGGAACGTCCCGCCGCGAACGTCCTCGCAATATTCGCGCGCCGCCTTCAGAATGATCTGCCCGACATTCGCATACTGCCGCGCAAATTTCGGCGTCTTCCCGAACGTGAGTCCCAGCAAATCGTGAATCACCAGAATCTGCCCGTCGCAATCCGGCCCTGCGCCGATCCCAATCGTCGGAATCCGCAGCTCGCGCGTAATCTGCGCCGCGAGTTCGCGCGGCACCGCTTCGAGCACCACCGCAAACGCTCCCGCCGCTTCCACCGCTCGCGCATCGCGCAACAACTGCTCGGCCGCGTCGACGGTCTTGCCTTGCACGCGAAACCCGCCCAGCGCATTCACCGATTGCGGCGTCAAGCCCACGTGCCCCATCACCGGAATTTCCGCTTCCGTCAGCCGCACGATCAATTCCAGCCGGCGCTCGCCGCCTTCCACTTTCACGGCTTCGGCGCCCGCATCTTTCACGAACCGCATCGCATTCCGCACCGACTCGGCCATGTCGCTGTGATAGCTCCCGTACGGCATGTCCGCCACGACCAGTGCCTGCCGCGTCCCGCGCCGCACCGCGCGTGTGTGATGCAGCATCTCTTCGATCGAAACGGGCAGCGTGCTGTCATACCCGAGCACCACCATCCCGACCGAATCACCGACCAGCAACACGTCCACGCCGGCCTCGTCCAAAAGACGCGCCGAAGAGTAGTCGTACGCCGTCAAGCAGGTGATTTTCTGCGAAGTGAATAGGGAGCCCGCAGCCGAGGACTTCCGCCGCAGCAGATCGGGCACAGTGATCTTGCCATTGCCCGAGTTAGGAATAACGCTCATGCCGGCCTCCGGTGCCGCTCCTTAACCTCAGGATACAGCCCTGTACCTTAGATTCACAGAGAATACCAAATTCCCCCGTCGCTGGCGAGATTTTAGCGAGATTGGACTCTGGGAGAGTTTCCGATTGCCGAACTCTCTCGAGAAACCATAAAACATGTCTGAAGCAGCGAGGCTCTACGGCACAGCGCACTCGTTCCCGATCTAGAATCCGGACGGGCGTTCTTTTACCACACCGAACGCTCGCTCCAGGGCGAGTCCCGCCTGGCCGACCGTTCCTTCCTCAAACAGCCTGCCGATCAGCGTCACGCCGTGCGGCACGCGGCGCGGCGGCGAAAATTTTGGAAGCGGCCTGCTTGGGTCCGGCGCCCAGTCCGTGCGCGCTTCGGTCACTTCGACAAATCCCGCGCGCATCGTTAGCGAAGGATGCCCTGTGAAATTTGTGATCGTCAGCATTTCATCGCGTAGCGAAGGCACCAGCAGCAGATCGACCTCTGAAAACACGCGCGCCATTTCATTTGCGACTTTTCGCCTCAGCCGGTCCGTCTGGACAAAATCCACCGCCGAGAGAAACCGCGACTGGCGAAAAATGTTGGGCCACGCGTCATACGTCTGCACTTTCAGCTGGTCGATCGAATGATTCAGGGTAATCTCTTCAAACGCCGCGGCGCCTTCTGCAAACAAAATCAGATTCAGCGAATCGTACGGCCAGTCTGGAAGGCTCACCTCCACCGGAATCATACCGACCTTCTTCACCATTTCGAGCGCTGCGCGATCCACTTCGGTCGCGGGGTTTTCCTTCATCCACGCCGGAAAATAGCCGACGCGCAATCCCTTCACACTGGCGCCCGCGTCAAAATCCAGACGGCTGTGCACGCTCGAAACATCCCCTGCGTCCGGGCCGGAAATCGCCTGCAGCACGAGCATGGCGTCCTCGACGCTCCGCGTCATCGGCCCCAATTTGTCGAGCGACCAGCACAGCGTCATTGCTCCTGTCCGCGCCACGCGTCCATACGTCGGCCGCAGTCCCGTCAAACCGCAGCGCATGCTTGGTCCGACAATGCTGCCTCCGGTCTCGCTCCCAATCGCAAACCCCACCAGTCCCGCTGCCGTCGCCGCACCTGGTCCCGCGCTCGATCCCGACGATCCTTCCTCGGGCAACCAGGGATTCATCGTCTGCCCTCCAAACCAAATGTCATTCAGGGCCAGCGCGCCCAAACTCAGCTTTGCGACCAGCACTGCGCCGGCATCGTGCAACCTCTTCACGACCACCGCATCTTTCAGGGGCACGCGATCGCGAAACGGTTCGGCGCCCCACGTGGTCGGAATCCCCGCCGTATCCAGCAAATCTTTCGCGCCCCACGGTATTCCATGCAGCGGCCCGCGATATTTCCCCGCCGCAATTTCCGCGTCCGCCTTCTTCGCCTGCGCGAGCGCCAGCTCCCGTGTCAGGGTAATCACGCACCGCAACGTCCCGTTAAACCGCTCCAGCCTCTCGAGATAAATCTGGGTTAGCCGCACGGAAGTGATTTTCCGCGTCTCGATCCACTGAGAAAGTTTCCACACCGGCGCAAACGCGATGTCTTCGTCCCATCCCGGCAAGACCCCGGCATCGTTCGAGCCGCGCACAAATCGGTCGCGCTCCGGCGCGCGCGTCATCCCCGGCAAAATCGGATCCCAATGCGAATACGGCGCTACGCCGTCCTCGATCACAACTTTGTGGGGCCCGACGCGCCGCTCGTACAGCGCGGCCATATTTCCTCGCCAGCTTTCTGCCGCCATCGCGCGGTCCGCGGGCGTCATCTCCGCCTGCACCACTTTCTCCGCCTCGAGAAATGTCCCCGCCGACACTTCCGGCCCGACGGCAGGCCCTGTCCCGAATGCCGGAGGAGTCCCCGCCGGCGGCTCGCCCGGTTTCTGCTGCTGCATCCCCGCGACCGCTGCTCCAACCAAACCTAGCGAAGCCTCCGCCAAAAAGTCCCGCCGCGTTTTCGTCATGTTCTCTCCGCCCCCGTAGTCTAGCGAGCGATCGCCTGGAGCCTCGACGGTACCGATGTTCGCACAAGGCCCCTCTAAAATCGTTTTTCCGCGATTTTCTTCTAGCATCTTTTCCGCACGCCCATTAGCATCACGCCGTCTTCGAGGAGGCTATCGTGAAAACATACCAGCAATTCCGTCCCAACAAAAAAAATCTCGGAAGCGCGCTGCTCTTTTTCCTCGCGCTGGCCACTGCTCCGCTAGCTCCTTCACAAACTCCCTCCTCCGCGGCTCCTCCCGACGAAGCGGCCCTGCACCAGCGAGCCGAAGCGCTGCTCGAGCAGATGACTCTCGAAGAGAAGCTCGGCCAGCTGAACCAGCTCTTTGCATTCGGCCCTCCAGGCTCTTTTGACGAGGCGGTATCCAGGGGCCAGCTCGGATCTCTCCTCTTTGTCACCGATCCTGCGCAGATCAACCACTACCAGCATCTCGCCGTTGAAAAATCCAGGCTGCACATTCCTCTCATCTTTGGCTTCGACGTTATTCATGGTTTCCGCACCATCTTCCCCGTGCCGATCGCCATGGCGGCTTCGTGGGATCCGTCCGCCGCAATAAAAGCGCAAACCATCGCCGCCAAAGAAGCTCGATCCGTCGGCATCGGCTGGGCCTTTGCCCCTATGCTCGATATCGCCCGCGATCCGCGCTGGGGCCGCATTGTGGAAGGCGCTGGCGAAGATCCGTATCTCGGCTCCGCCATGGCCGCGGCGCAAGTTCGCGGCTTTCAAGGTGACTATATCGGCGCGCCGGATCACATTCTCGCCTGCATGAAACACTTTGCCGGCTACGGGGCCGCCGTGGGCGGCCGCGATTACGACGAAGCCTACATTCCCGAAACGCTTTTGCAAAATGTTTATCTAAAGCCGTTTCACGCGGCGGTCAAAGCCGGCATCGGGTCGGCCATGAGCGCCTATCTCGATTTGAACGACGTTCCCGCCACGGGGAATCGCTGGCTGTTGCACGACGTGCTGCGCGACGACTGGAAGTTCACGGGCTTTGTCGTAAGCGACGCTAACTCCGTCAAAAGCTTGCAGAACCACGGTTACGCGAAAGACGTCTACGAATCGGCGCTCTATGCCTTCCAGGCCGGCGTCAACATGGAAATGGCCATCGGTTTCACCGCATACTCGAAAAGCCTCGCGACAGCCGTTGAGCGGGGCCAGATCACAGCCCAGCAAATCGAAGAGGCCGTTCGTCCGATCCTCGAAATGAAAATGCGCCTCGGGCTTTTCGAGCATCCTTACGTCGACGAAGCTCGCGCCAAACAGGTCCTCGCGAGTCCCGAGCATCGCATCGCTTCCCGCCAGGTTGCAGAACGCACCGCCGTTCTGCTTCGCAATGAAGGCCGGCTTCTCCCGCTCAGGAAAGATGGCTACAAAAAAATCGCCGTCATCGGCCCACTCGCCGATTCGCAAGTCGACACGCTTGGCTCATGGGCTTTCCAATTCGACCTGCCCGAAACCGTCACTGTTTTCGCCGGAGTGAAAAATGCGCTCGGCACGCGCGCCGAAGTCAATTACGCCCAGGGGGTCCATGTCCAGCGCAAGTTTCCGTCCTTCTTCGACGAAATCATGCGCATTCCGCCGGAAATTCCGTGGACGGATGCTCAATCCAAAGACGAATTCTCTAGAGCTGTCCGACTCGCGAACTCGAGCGATGTCACTGTGCTCGTCCTTGGCGAGCAGCAAAAAATGAGCGGCGAAGCGGCTTCGCGCGATTCGCTCGATCTTCCCGGCGACGAGGAGCGGCTGCTCGAAGCCGTCGCGGCGGCCGGCAAGCCCGTCGTACTCGTTCTCTTCAACGGAAGACCGCTCGATATCAAATGGGCCTCCGTTAACATTCGCGCCATTCTCGATGTCTGGTATCCCGGAACGCAGGGCGGCAACGCCGTCGCCAATCTTCTTTTTGGCGATGCCGTACCCGGCGGCAAGCTTCCCTTCACCTGGCCACGTGATTCAGGGCAAATTCCCATCTATCACGCGCACAACACCACGCAGGCTCCGGAAAATCAGGGCAGGCGTTATTGGGATGAGGAGAGCACCCCGCTCTATCCGTTTGGTTATGGGCTGAGCTATTCGAAGTTCGCGTTCTCGAATCTCAAGCTGAGCCGGAGCGAGATCAAGCCTGGCGAGACCATAGACGTTTCCGTAGACATCGAGAATACCGGAGCGGCTACCGCCGATGAGGTCGCGCAGCTCTACATTCACCAGCAATACGGGAGCACGTCGCGGCCGGTGCGCGAATTGAAGGGCTTTGAGCGCGTGACTCTGGCGGCGCACGAAAAAAAGACCGTCCATTTTTCCCTTGGAAATGACGAGTTGACGTACTGGAGCACGGCGACAAAATCCTGGGTGGAAGAGCCCGCGAAGTTCGATCTGTGGGCCGGCGCGGATTCCACGGCGCAACTTCATGCGAACTTTCTGATCACGCAGTGACGGTGTCGTCTCGTTCGGGAATTTTGGTTCGCGCTCTAGTTCGCCGGCACGTGCCGCACCTGGGTCGCCAGCGATCCCGGTGTGGGCTCCGGCACCGGCTTCGGCATCTCCGCGTCTTTGAATCGCGGGACCATCTCGTCGGCCATCGCGAGAGCATAGACGGCTGAAGCAATCTCGACGGCGCCCTCTCTTACATCCTCTTCATAAATACGTTCATAGGTGTCGAGATTGGTGTGGTGCGTGAACGAGCCGTAGTCAAACGCGTCTTGCGCCAATCCGATCCCCGGCAAGCCTGCATTGTTGAACGAAGTGCTGTCTGTCCCGCCGGTTCTGCGGCTGTCGGAAGCGATCGCTCCCATGAATCCCCAATCCGTGAAGGGAGTCATCGCCTCGCGAATCATGTCCGCCGCGCCGGCCGGTCCAAACACGCCAGCCCCACGCGGTTTCCCGGTTCCCGAATCGATATTGAAATACGCATCCAGTTTTGCGAACTCCGGCTTCTGGCTCTCAAAACTCCCGAAGTGCTGCTGCACGTAGGCAAGCGAACCGAGCAGCCCTTCTTCTTCGCCGCTCCAAAGCGCCACGCGAATCGTTCTCCGCGGCTTCACATGCAGTGCAGCCAAAATCCGCACGGCCTCGAGCATCATCGAAGAACCGATGCCGTTGTCCGTCGCGCCCGTGGCGTCGTGCCAGGAGTCATAGTGTCCGCCGAGCATCACGATTTCGTCTTTCTTATCCGTGCCGGGGATTTCTCCGATGGCGTTGTACGATGTCGTCCCCTCGGGATATTCCTTGTTCTGAATATTCACACGCAGCGTTACGGCCGCGCCGTCAGCCATAATCCGCGTGATTCGCCCGTAATCCTCGTTGCGCATCACGAGCGTCGGCACGGCTCTGGTCCAGTCGTAAGTTCCGTTCTGCTGCGCGATGATAATTCCGTGGGCGCGTCCTGCATCATTCACGCGCACCAGCGCTCCGTTATCCACCAGGAACTGATCCACCTGCCGCGAAACCTCCTGCCGCGTCAACTGGCCTTCGGGCAATTTGGGCTGCTCGGGAAACCGGAACGGACTCGGATTCTTTGTATCGAATCGCGACTTCCATTCGTCTTCAGGCCGCCGCATCGGCGCGGGATTCATCTCCTCGGCTACTTCAACATGCCTTCCCACCAGGACAATCGCGCCTTGAACCTTGTCTTTTACCGAATTCAGGTACGCATCGAGTTCCGCCTGCGTAGGCTGTTTTGGCGAGGCCGGTTTTACCGCTGCTGGCATCGGCGGCGCAGCCCACTTCGGTTCCGGCGGGGGCGTCGCCCCTCCGAAAAAATTAAATCCCGCTCCCGTTGGCGGGGCCATTCCCGGTGGATCGAGCAATACCACCTTCGCGGTGACTTCGCCGTTCGTGCTCGGCGTCCACGCCAGCGGTTTCACCATCAGTTGCCCGTGGAAGGGCGCAACGGCCTCCGCCACAAGCTCCATATTTTCCCAGCCCGGCACCGGGGTCGCCGCGCTCGGCGGCTGAAACGTCCAGGGTTCGAGATGCGCATTCGCCAATCCCCACCACGTCATCGTCTTCACGGCCCAATCGTCGGCCGCCTTCAAATTCGGCGTCCCCGTCACGCGCGGCCCATACACATCCGCGATCTCATGGATGATCCACATAATCTTCGAGTTGTTCGTTTCTTCGGCGCGGATCAGGGTGTACATCTCGGTAAGCCCCGGGGCCTCTGCCGTCATCGGCACCGCCGCCAGCAAAAGAAAACACACCACACACGCCAACACTTTTCCCACGATTCCCCCAATGTCTCCGAATATCAAAGTCCCCAGATCTCGGTGCCCATGCTCAGCCAACCCGCCGCCGGCATCGACCGGTCGCCCGCCAATATACGCTCGCCCGCTTCCCCAGGCAATCCGTCCAGCAATTCGCTTTGCGCCCCGGATGAGGGAGAGAGCAGGGCTTGCCGCGTTGGGTCGGGATCGAGCCACCCGGTGAAATAGCCCAAGGTATCGTCACAGAACGGAGTTGCGATTCTGAGAGGGCGACGTGCCGAAGATCGTACCAGTGCCTCGACGGCAAGAAAACTCGATTCGCGGAAGATTTGGCCGATAAGCAGGGCCCAGAGCAGAGTCTGCGCCGGAATCTGGGGTTGTTGCCGACCGTCTCCAGGATCCTTGAGATACCGTTGGAGGCGGAGACGCCGAGTCACATAGTGGAGCAGATGACGTGGCATCGAACGGTTCATTTTTTCTTTTTCTCAGGTTTCTTGCGCTCCAGCATGAGCAGCTGTGCGTTGGCCGCCAACACTTCGCGGACGGCGTCTTGAAACTCCCGTCCCGATTGGACCCGGCGCCGGACTTCTTCAACCCAATCCTTGGGGATGTACTGCACCTTCTTTTTCCCCTGAACCATAAAGGTCAGTGACCAGACCGGATGGCCCCGATCATCGGCACAATGGCAGGTGGGCTTACCGCAGCGGAGATGCGAAAGGGAGAGCGAGCCAGGGAGGGCATCGGCGGGGATAGAGAAACGCCGCAGCAGCTGGAACTTGCGCTGCCGCAGTCGAGAAGCGAGCGGTCCATTGCTTCGACGAATCATCTTAATGTATAAATACCATTAGACATATCAAAAATCAAACCACTTCTGTGAATGCGAAAATAGGAGTCTACTGCTGAAGGGTGGCCGGAGGGGACAAAAGAGCGTTCTGACAGCGCTAAGTTGGGCTGGCCCTCGTCAACCTTCCGAAACGGCTGGCAATTCGCAGCGGCACGGCACCGCACCGGGTGTCCCGGCGGGCTAGTTGGCTGATTTAAGTTCAATGCTGACCAGATTTCGCACCCACCGCGCCGGGCGCTTGTCTTCTGTTACCACGAGCTTGAACGGACCTGACCTCGCATCGAGCGTCTCCCCATTCATCGTGTCCGCAACGATCACTTCGCCGATATGAAAGCTGGGGTCCAGTTCTGCGAGAGCGACGACCGCCTGGTAACCGTCCGAGCCTGAAGCCACCACGTAGCAGCTGAGAGCAGCGCCGCGCAGGTCTCGCCCTAACGGCGCTCCCATCTTTATAAGCAATTCCGAAACGCGCACTCCGGTATACGTTTCCTCCGCCTTCGCATGCTCATTGTGAACGGTAATTGTGGTCCGCGGGAGGGCTTTCAATTCCGACGGCTTCAGAAACATGTCCAGGTGATACGGATATGCCGAAACGCGCAAATCATCCTTCGAGGAAGCTGGTAACACCATGGGCGAGCCCGTCGCGCCCATCTCGAGCCGGACAGGAATGATCTGAACCTCTTTTGTCCCCTGCACCTCAATATGGGTCGCCACCGATTTGAACCCGGCAAAACTTATGAACAAAGCATAACCGCCGGGCTTCAAATCAAGCATCAGTTGCCCCTCCTCGTCCGTCTCCATTTTCCCCGGCGCGGGATCAGGCGAGGGCACCAGCCGAATCGGCACATGTCGAACCGCAGCACCCGCTGGATCCTTTACCTGGATGTTGATCGGTGTTCTCGCCGGCTGCTGCGCATGGAGGAGGCCCGAACCGGACAGGGAAACGAACAGCGCAACGAATAGCAGAACGAGATCGCGTTTTTGTCGAATCATGTCGTGAGGATAGCGCGTAACCCGGTTTAGGTCAGCATGCGTCGCTCCTATGCCGCCGATCTGCCCCGATGATTTGCCGCCCAAACCCGCCCTAAGACGCCGCCGCACGCGCCCGTTGTGTTCGTCTAGAGTCTCCATTTTTAGATCTCCTCCCGCCAGACCATCCACCGAGCTCGAGAGCGACAACCATGCACGCGTCGCGCAATTCATCCGCATACCCGCGGTCGGCCATGGCGCGGGCCACGACCATTCCTCCCACGCAGAGCGCAGCCATCGCTTGGGCATGGTCGCGGCGTGGGCCGTTGTTTCCACGGGTGCTGCGCCCGAGCACGCTTACCATCGCCTTAAAGACCGTCTCAAACGCCTGCTTCGTGCTCTTGCTGCTGCGCGCCACATCCGTGGGCAGCGCCGTCATCGGGCAGGAATTCTCGACGTCCTCAAAATGTTGCCTCGACAAATAAGCGCGGACAACTTCCGGGCCGGCATTCCCGGACGATAGATCGACTTCCACTCCTTCCCAGCAGCTCTTCCATTCCTTGTCGGTGAAAAAGCAGCCCAGAACCTCAACATAAAGATCGCTCTTGCTGGGGAAATAGGTGTAGAAGCCGCCGTGGGTGAGCCCCGCTCCGGCCATGATTTGTTTGAGCGACACGCCGTCAAATCCATACCGGTTGAAGAGCCGCCGCGCGCTCTCGACGATCTTCTTCCTGACCTCGCGACTGTGTTCCGGAGGATAAGGCATGGGTTCTCCTCGTCTCTGATACGCCGAAGTATCGCTCAAACAGCATTCTCCCCTCCAGCAAAATATTATCTTGAACATATTTTGGGGGCGTGGTTCCATGCGCTCGAGGTTCAAAGCGCATGTCACGACACAGCACCCGGAGGATAGAGATGAGCAGCAGAAACTCGTTCCACGCAGAGGCAATTAGGCCGACTCGCCGCCAGATCATCACAGGGGCCGCGCTCGCCCTGGGCAGCTTCGGTTTGGCATCCACCCAAGCCTTTGCTGAGGCGGCCCAGGAGATTTCTCATGCGGAGGAGGCTATTCATCAGGAGCCCGTCTTCAAAGCGAGCCGCAAGCGCGTCTACGAAGCCCTCACCGACGCCAGGCAGTTCCAGAAAGTCACGTTGTTAAGCGCCGCTGTGCAATCCGGCATGGCGAAAGGCAACACCCCGGCGGAGATCACCGCCGAGGCGGGCGGGGCGTTCAAACTCTTCAACGGCTTCATTGTTGGACGAAACCTCGAACTTATACCAAACGAGCGCATCGTCCAGGCGTGGCGCGTGGCCTATTGGCCGCAAGGCGCCTGGTCGCTCGCAAAGTTCGTTTTGGTCGAACAAGGCTCCGACACCAAGCTCGTCTTCGACCACACCGGCTTCCCGAAAGGCGATGCCGGCCATCTGCTGGAAGGCTGGAACGGCAATTACTGGGAACCGCTCGCTAAATTCCTGGCATGACCCCGGGAACACCCCCGGACCCTCTGCTGGAAACGAACTCTGTAACTTCGAATGGGAGCTTCGAAGTATTTCTTCATGAGCGCGCCGCTAGCGCCAGCGAAAAATCCCTGCTTGAAGGAATTTGTCTCAAGGTGCTCTGCGCGAACCCGGGGAAATTGCTGGGCGAGGTGATGGAACACGGCCGGCAGAGCGTCGGCTTCCAGAAGACCGTCCAACTCGGGGATATGATCCTCTCCGCTAGCGGAATGAATCTTAGGCCCCACGCGGCGCCTGGGCCCGCCCCTTCCATTCGCCGCCCTTGCCCATCCAATACCGCACCGCCGAGAGCCAGGTGGCATACGTATAGAACAGAGCCGCGAGAGGCAGAAACGGCGCCCAGAAGGGCGAGAGCCTGTAAAAGCGGACCGTGGGCAGAAACGACAAGGACATCAGGAGCCAAGACGCGAACCCAAGTATCCGGGCCGTCGAATCGTGCGCAAATAATAGAATTAGCGGCGCAATGTATGTCAGAGACATCCCTAGGAGCGTGCCCAGAAGGAGCAGAGCTGAGTAGCGGAGCTGTGTAAAGGCTGTCCGCGCGATCAGATCGCGGATTTCGCCGAACGTTTTGTAGGCACGCAAACTTGTGCTTTTCCGGGTGAGTCCCATCCATACTGTTCCGCCGCTGGCCTTTACCGCCTTGGCCAGCGCGCAATCATCAATCACTTCCCCTTTTATCGCCGCCAGGCCGCCGATATGCCTGAGCGCCTCCCGTTTCAGCAGGATGCATCCTCCCGCCGCTCCCGCCGTCCGCAGCTCCTCATCGGCAATCCACTTGGGAGGATAAAGCATCAAGAAAAAGTAGAGAAACGCTGGAAGGAGCGCTCGCTCTGGCAATGTCTTCGCCTGGAGCAGCACCATGAGCGAGGCGAGATCCAGCTTATCCCGCTCTGCGCGGACCACCAGCCGCCGCAGCGTGTCGGGGGCATGAATCACATCGGCGTCCGTAAACCAGTAAAAGGAAGGAGCATGGTCCGACGGGCTGGCTGCGGCCCTACCGGATATGTCCGAACCGGTGGCGCTTGACCCCGTCCCCTGGGAAACCACGGCCTGGGACACGCCCTCGTTGAGCGCAGAGAGCTTTCCGGTCCAGCCTGCGGCCAGTGCCGGTGCGCTCACGATGCTCATCCGTCCGGAGCCGATTGCCCCGGAAACCTGCCGGGCGATGCCCAGAGTGTCATCTTGACTGTGGTCGTCGACGACAGTGAGCGAAAGCTCACCCGGATAATCCTGTTCCGATAGACTGGTCAGCACTTGGCCAATGGTCTCCGCCTCATTTCGGGCGGGCACTATCGCAAGTACGCTTGGCCATTGCTTCAAAATCTCTTTGGCAGGACCGTCCCCGACCAGCTTTCCGACCCTCCAGAACCATCCTCGCCCAAAGAACAGGTGCAGCCATAGTGCCAGGGTAAGGATTCCAGTGATATTTGCGATGTCGGGATGGGTCGGGGAAGTCATCGGCCGGGCGCAACCGAATCTCTCATGACTCCTGACCTCTTGTCACCTTTTCGAACCGAGAAGAGCAACCGCCTTCGGGACGTCGTTTGAACGGAGGTTATGCCTTTTCGGCTGCCTCGCCGGCGGCGCGATGAATGGCTTTGCGGATGCGCTGGTAGGTGCCGCAGCGGCAGATGTTGCCGCTCATGAAGTCGTCGATGTCGGCGTCGGTGGGTTTTGGTTTTTTCTGTAGCAGGGCGACGGCGGACATGATTTGTCCAGACTGGCAGTAGCCGCACTGCGGAACATCTTCTTCGATCCATGCTTTCTGAACGGGATGGGTGCCGTCGGCGGAGAGGCCTTCGATGCTGGTGACTTTCTTGCCGCTGACGGTGGAGATTTGGGTGATGCAGGAGCGCGTGGCTTCGCCGTTGATGTGCACGGTGCAGGCGCCGCAGAGAGCCATGCCACACCCGAATTTTGTGCCGGTCATGTTGAGAACGTCGCGCAGCACCCAGAGCAGCGGCATATCGGGGCTAACGTCCACGGTTTCGGGTTTTCCGTTCAAAGTGAAAGAGATGGCCATGGGTCCTCCTCCAGCCGGTGGATATCGTACAACAGCCACGTAATGATTGAAAATCTGCGAAATATCGCCTAACGGACGGTTAGCCGGGAGGCCAGACGTTAAACAGATTTTTCGCCCGCCCGATCACACAGGGCCCGGGGGCCGCGCTCCGGACCGGTATGCTACTCTTTTCCTTGGACTTCAATCCTCTAGTTTCGGTTCATCCAAAATGAAAAAAAACCTTCTTCCGATTCAGGCAGTCGCCCGGAAGCTGGAAATTCCTGAAAAATATATAGAACAAGTTGGGCCGTATGGCGCGAAGGTGCGGTTGGAACTTCTCGCCGATCTGGCATACGCGCGGCGAGGGAAGCTGATTCTGGTGACAGCGACGACGCCGACCGTCTCGGGGGAAGGCAAAACGGTAACCGCCATCGGCCTGACGCAAGGGCTGGCGCTGATCGGAAAGAAAGCGGTGATCACCTCGCGCGAGCCCTCGCTCGGGCCGGTGTTTGGGATGAAAGGCGGCGCCACCGGCGGAGGACTCTCGCAGATCGAGCCGAGTGCGAAGATCAATCTGCATTTTCACGGGGATTTTCACGCGATTTCTTCGGCTCACAATCTGCTCGCGGCGCTGATCGACGCTCATCTTTTCCACGGCAACGATTTCAAGCTCGATCCCGAACGAATTACCTGGCCGCGCACGATGGACATGAATGATCGGGCGCTGCGCCGGATCGCGGTTTCGCTCGAAAGCAAGAAGGACGGCGGCGGTCGCAAGACCGGATTTGTCATCACGGCGGCTTCCGAGATCATGGCGATCGTCGCTCTGGCGGGGAGCCTGAAGGATCTGCGGCGGCGGCTGGATGCCATTGTGATCGGAGCCACGCGCGAAGGGAAGCCGGTCGACGCCCGGGACTTACAGGCGGCGGGCGGAATGATGGCGCTCCTGGCGGACGCGATTCTGCCGAATCTGGTGCAAACCACCGACGGCACGCCTGCGTTTGTGCACGCCGGACCGTTTGGGAATATCGCGCACGGGACCAGCAGCGTCATCTCTCAAGAAATGGCGCTGCGGCTGGCCGACTACGTCGTGAACGAAGCGGGGTTTGCGGCTGATCTTGGCGGCGAAAAGTATTTCGATATCGTGATGCAGAAATCGGGCATCACTCCCCGGGCGGCGGTGCTTGTGACGACTGTCCAGAGCATCCGCAACCAAGGCGAAGGCGACTTGGAGCGCGGGCTGCCGAATCTGGGGAGACACCTCGACAACCTCGGAAATTTTGGAGTGCCGACGATCGCGGCGATCAACCGCTTTCCGAGCGACACGGATGCGGACCTCGGCCGGTTGAAAGCGTACTGCGCGGAACATGGAACGCCGGCGGCTCTTTCGGAAGCCTTTACAAAAGGCGGTGCGGGAGCAAAGGAGCTTGCAGAAAGAGTGGTTGAGCTGATCGAGAAAAATCCGTCCCCGGCACTGCGGCCGGTTTATGAACTGGAAGAACCTCTGACCGAGAAAATTCAGAAGGTCGCGCGCAAAATATACGGAGCCGCCGGCGTAAGCTTCAGTGACGAGGCTCGAGCCAGGCTGCAACAGTTCACGGACTGGGGCTACGCGAAACTCCCCATTTGCATAGCAAAAACGCAGTACTCCTTCACCGATGATCCCAAAATCCTGGGCGCGCCCACTGGATGGACTTTGCGCGTCACGGATGCGTCCCTATCCGCCGGGGCAGGATTTATCGTGGTCCTGTGCGGCAACATCATGCTGATGCCGGGTCTTCCGAAGGTCTCTCGCGCCGTATCCATCGACGTGGACGATAGGGGCGAGATCATCGGAGTGTGAACCGGTCGCAGCCGGTCATCGGGGCCCCTCGCCAAGAATTTGCTTGAGGGGCCCCCGCGCGGATTCGAGCATTATCCGCAAGACTTCGTCTGCTAGTCGATGCGGGCCGAACTGATGCGGTTATCCCAGTTCAGATTGGGATTGTTGGGCATCCGCCAATGATGCAGGTCCGGGATACTGCGGTCGGTAGTTGCTTGAGGGCCGCTGAAGTTCGGGTCTTTATAGATCGTTACGGTGGCCCGGCCCAAAATCTGGATCGAGCTAATCTCATCATCCAGCGGAACCTGGCGAATGTTCGATCCCCGCGCGTTGCAGAAATATTCTCCGGTGAAGTTCACGTTTTTGTAGAAGCAAGCACCGCTGTGCGGCCTGCCAGATGGACCGCGCGGACCGGAATTCCACCACCCAGGTCCATCGTCGTGTCCGGATTTCACTTCGAACCGAGCGCGGCATCCTTTATCCACCCAGATGCCCTTCGAGTCGTTGCCCCAGGTTTCACCGCGAACGCAGCGGCCACTGCTGAGCTCTTCCACCAAAACGACACGGGAGCGTGGATCCGCAATGGGACAGAATTGAACGCGGCCATGACGAGACTCGCAGACTAAAGTTTGCGCCGCGGCCTTCTGAGGAACAAAGGAACACACCAAAAGCGCGAAAAATACAGAACAAAGACAAGCTCTTTTCATTGGAATTCTCCGTCAATCTTAGACTTCAACTGCAGTGGCCCAAACATAGCACCGAGAATTGAGGTAGGGGAAGCGTTCCTCTGAGCCGGATTTCTAAAGTTCCGTGCGAGCACAAGCCGTCGAAGGCCCATGCTTGCCCGCTCTGAACCGGCTCGTGTTCAGCCTGGGGCAAACCCTGGTCTAGGAGGGACGCTAGCACGCATTGCCATCCCGGATTGTGCTATTCAGCACACTTCAGAAAGGAAGCTCGAAGAGGGACAGCCAGCGTTTGATGGACGCAATGTATCGGGTAAGGAAGAAATAATTTAGACCCAGCCCGCGTCGACTACATAAGCCTGGCTCGTGATAGCACTGCTGTCGTCGGAAGCCAGGAAGAGGACAAGGCGAGCGACTTCTTCCGGCAAAATCAACTTCTTCAAGGCCTGGTTGCGGAGGATTTCGGCTTTATATTCCTCCGTGAACCACAGTTGTTTTTGGCGTTCCGTCTGGATGGCGCCGGGAAGAACGCAGTTTACGCGTATGTTATGCCGCCCGAGTTCATGAGCCAGAGTGCGCGTGAGCCCAACGATCGCGGCCTTGGTCGTGACGTATACCGGCAATCCGGTGGACGGAATGATCCAGCTGATCGAACTCATGTTGATGATGGACCCTTCCCCCGCTTTCTTCATCGCCGGAATGACGGCTTGGCTGGCGAAGTATTGGTGCCTGAGATTCACGGCAATCGCGCGATCCCAATATTCCGGAGTAACCTCATCGATGGAATGGCGAGCGTCGTTTCCCGCGTTGTTGACAAGCACGCGGAGCGTCCCGTGGCGCGCCTCAATCTCGGCAATGGCTCTACGCAGCTCGGCGATATCCGTTAAATCGCACGGCAGAAAAGCAGGGGCATGAGCGCATTTCGAGGAAAGCCGGGCCACCAATTGTTCGGCGCTCTGGTGGTCAATGTCGAGGAAAACGACTTGGGAGCCTTGGAAAGCGAAATGCTCGACTAGAGAAGCTCCAATCCCGGTGGCTCCTCCTGTGACAAGGACCAGCTGGTCCCGCAAACTCGGATAGACGGCAAAGCGCTGTTGAACATTCATGGTCTCGTGGTCCGCCCGCTTGTTCCTTCTGCCAGCCAAACCGGGTTTCTGGCCAGTCTCCTGGAGGGAGAGTCTACAACACGTGTGCGGCTGCAAAAGGGGATTTGACGGCGGAGGACGGCGACCTGTCCGGTTGCGGAACGGGGTATCCCGCAGGCGGACATCCGGCATGCGGGCCATTTCTAACGATCGCGGCAAGCCAAGTGAGATCAGCGAACTAGAAAGAGAGGCAGCTGGAACGGCGCATGCTCCAGAAAGGCCACGGCTGGTTTTGCGTTTTTTCTGAACAGATAGGAGGCGCTATGGGGACGCTCTTTCAAGACGTCAAGATCGCCATCCGGATGATGATTAAAAATCCGGGTTTCAGCCTGGTTGTTGTGCTGACACTGGCGCTTGGCATCGGGGCGAACACGGCCATTTTTTCGGTTGTGGATGCCGTGCTTCTTCGGCCGCTCGCTTATAAGGATTCCGCCGCGCTGGTCGATGTATGGGGAAAGTTCGAGAATCAGGGCATTCCGCGCCTCGGGGCATCGGAGCCTGAATATTGGGACTTGCGCAATCGCAAGCAATCCTTTTCCGAGATTGGCGCATATTCCCTGGGTAACGGCGCCAATTTAACCAGCAGCGACTCGCCTCCCGTGCAAGTTTCCGCTCCCGCCGCCAGCGCAACTCTCTTCCAGGTTCTTGGGGTTCAAACAGAGCTCGGCAGAACCTTCACCGAGGAGGAAGACCAGCCGGGCCACGATCACGAAGCGCTGTTGAGTTTCGCGCTCTGGAAGAGCTTGTTTGGCGGCGACCCCACGATCGTGGGCAAGTCCATGCAGCTTGACGGCCAGGCGTATTCGATTGTCGGAGTGCTCCGCAAGGATTTCTCCCTGGGAGGAAAACAAGACTTGTGGGTTCCGCTCGGCCTCGACCGCATGAAGCCCCAGGATCGCGGCTCGCATTACTTGACAGTTACGGCGCGATTGAAGCCTGGTGTCACCTTGGCCGAAGCGTCCGCGGAAATGGAGCGATTCGCCGCACAACTCGAACGCGAAAATCCCAATAACTACCTCGCGGGCAGCGGCTGGGGTGTATTCCTCGTTCCGCTCAAAGAACAGATTGTCGGCAGGATCCGGCCTGCGCTTCTGGTTCTCCTGGGAGCGGTAGCATTCGTTCTGCTGATTGCTTGTGTCAACGTCGCGAATCTACTGCTGACGCGGGCTTCGGCGCGCGAAAAGGAACTCTCCATCCGCACCGCCATGGGGGCTGGCCGTGCCCGGATCGTACGCCAGCTTCTGACCGAGAGCATGGTGTACGCGGTATTGGCCGGCGCCCTCGGCCTCTCTATTGCCTACTGGGGCGTATACGCTCTTCATGCCCTCGTCCCTCAGAACGTCCCGCGAATCGGCGAGGTTCGCGTTGATCCTCTCGTTCTCGGATTCACACTCGGCCTCTCCCTGCTGACGGGCATCATTTTCGGACTTGCCCCTGCGTGGCAAGTGGGCCGCGCGAACTTGCATGGGACGCTGAAGGAAACCGGGCAAAGCACCTCAGCCGCGAGAGGCATCCGCCGCCTTCGCGGAATCCTGGTGGTATCGGAGATGGCGCTGGCCGTGCTTCTTCTGGTTGGCGCGGGCCTGCTGATTCGCAGCTTTCAGCATCTCCTGGAGGTCAATCCCGGTTTTGAGCCGCGGCACCTTCTTTCGATGAAGCTTTCTCCTCCGGCACAGGCTTACCCTGTCGGCACTCCCCTCCAGACTTTTTACCAGCGAGTACTGGATCGAGTGAAAACCATCCCGGGCGTGCAAGCCGCCGGGGCGATTTCTGAATTGCCTATGAGCGATTCCTATTCCTCCGGGTCGACATTTTTTGAACACACCTCCGTCACGGACCTCGAGCGTTACGCTCCCATGAACAATTTGCCTTTCACTGAAATCGACTACCGCACGATCGTGCCAGGCTATTTCGAGGCCATGCAGATTCCGCTAGTGCGCGGGCGCCTGCTGAGCGAAAGGGACACGAGCGAGGCTCCTCGAGTTACGGTTGTGGACCGGGATTTCGCCAACCGCTTCTGGCCGAACCAGGATCCGATCGGGAAACGCATCGCCGTTCAGGCCATCCCCAAGTCCAATCCACTCCTGCCCCAATGGTGCACCGTTGTCGGCGTAGTCGGCCACGTGAAACACTATGGGCCGGACGTCGAAGGTCGCGAACAAGCCTATTTCCCGCTCACGCAACTCTCTTTTGCGAGAACCATGTATCTTGCCGTGCGCACGAATCTCGAACCGGCCAGCGTGACCAGCGCCATCCGCCAGCAAGTGCTCGCCGTCGACAAAAATATGCCGATCTACGAGGTCAGCACCATGGACCAGCTGCTCTCCGATTCCGTGGTTCAGCCGCGCCTCAACCTGACGCTGCTCGCGGCGTTCGCCACGATTGCGCTGGTGCTCGCTGCGGTGGGGATTTATGGCGTGATGGCGTATACGGTCACGCAGCGCACGCATGAAATAGGCATCCGCATGGCGATGGGTGCGCAGAGCGAAGACGTGCTGAAGCAGGTGCTCCGAGAAGGCGCGCGGCTCGCAGCCATTGGCCTCGCAGTTGGCCTCCTGGGGTCGCTCGCAGCTACCCGGCTGATTCGAACGCTGCTCTTTGGCGTGGAAACGACCGATCCGCTGACGTTTGTCGCCGTCGCCGTGATCCTTCTGGGCGTTTCGCTCGCGGCCTGCTACATTCCGGCGAGGCGCGCCACGCGGGTCGATCCGTTGGTTGCCTTGAGATACGAATAAGCTTCGGCCAGTACCACATGCACTTTGTTTCCGTTGCAGCAGAGCTCTTCCGCGACGATCATCGGCAAACTGGTGCGCACACCCTGACCGATCTCGGAGCGGCCGCACCATATTCTTATTTCTCCCGGGAGAGGCCGTTCGCGGACGCAAAAAGCGGCCAGGCGGACAAAAAGCGAGCCTCAGACTGCCGCAGCCAACAGTGGAAGACTTCAGAAATGCGCGGCGTGTAAGTGCGGGAGACAAAATGAAAGCCCCCGGCCAGTCAGACGCGCCGGCAGCGGGCGTGAGCAGAGCTAGCTGCGCAGGGCGGGTGCCACGGAGCGCGGCGGGGGAGCCTCGGTTTCGACGCCGCGCCAGCCGACGGGGCGGCCGCTGACGGCTTCCTTGACCGAGCGGAAAAGGACGACGTACATCAACTGGCGATAGTAGAAACGCTGGAGAAGGACGGGCACAAGCAAAGTCCAATCCTCTTTTTTCTCGAGGGCGAAGGCAAGGGCGCAAGTGAGTACGTCAATGAGCAAGAAACCGAGGAAGAAGATGACGGATTTCTCGACGTCGGCAGTGGTCCAGAGCTGCGGGAGTTTTGTTATACGGAATTGGGACATACCCCACAACACCAGCGAGCCGAAGAACATCAGGTCGATGACCGGGGAAATCAGCGGCAACACAAGCTGAAAGACAAAGATATTCGGCAACGCAATCCAGCCGAGCGTGCCTTGCTTGGGGCGGAAGAGCGTGTCGCTGTGCTTCCAAAAGGATTGCAGGGTGCCGAACGTCCAGCGGAATCGCTGGCGGATGAGGGCGCCGGCGGTTTCTGGAGCTTCGGTCCAGGCGATGGCTTCTTCATCGTAACTGATGCGCCAGCCGAGACGGCGAATCCCGATGGTCAGGTCCGCGTCTTCGGCGACCGTATCCGCAGTGATGCCTCCTGCGGCTTCAATGGCTTGTTTGCGCCACGCTCCCAGCGCGCCGGGCACAACGGTGATGCAATTCAGAAGATCGAAGGCGCGCTTCTCCATGTTCTGGCTGGTGATGTATTCGAGTGCTTGCCAGCGGGTGAGCCACCGCGAGCGATTGCCAACTTTGACGTTTCCGGCGACCGCGCCGACGGTCGGATCGGAAAAATGGCGCAGCAGTTTGCTGATGGCGTCCGGCTCAATCTCGGTATCGGCGTCGATAGTAACGACGATTTCGGTGTTGGCCTCTCCCAGGGCGCGATGTAGGGCCGAGGCTTTGCCGCGATTCACTTGATGGATGATGCGCACGCGCGGATCATTTCCAAAAGAGGCGTCGAGCAGAGGACCCGTGCTGTCCACTGAGCCATCATTCACGACAATGACGCGGAGAGACTTCACGTCGGAGGCAAGTACGGAGGTTACTGTCTGAACCACGACGGATTCTTCGTTGTGCGCGGGAATCAGGACGGTGACGGCGGGCTCCGGCACGGGCATGACGGCATGGTCGGGACGCAGCTTCTCGATTAGCGCGAGAATGCCGATGACCAGCGCCCGGGCGCTGACCAGGATGATTCCGACGATGAAAATGGTCGCGATAGTGAACCGAATCCACTGAAAAATGGCGAAGATGAAACCGTCTGCGCGCGCCTCGAAGCGTTCCTGGGCCGAGAGCGGCAGCATGACTTCCGCGCGCGTTTTACCGAGCAGGTCCGCGATGGATACGAACTGGTAGCCGCGAGCGCGCAGGGCGTCAATGACAAGCGGCAGCGCGGCGACCGTCTGCGCGCGTTCGCCGCCGCCGTCGTGCAAAAGGATGATGTTGCCCTTGTCCACCTGACGCAAAACGTTCTGCACGATGGCCGGCGCAGGCATCTGGTTTTTTCCGTCGGGGGTGCTCCAATCGTCGGGATCGATGCGCTGGCCGACAATCAGATAGCCCATGTCTTGCGCGAGAGGCAGTTGGGAAACTTCCTCGGCGTATTCCGGCTGATGATCGATGCCGTAGGGCGGGCGGAAAAGGATGGTCTTCGCGCCCACGGTGCTTTCGATCAGGCGTTGCGTAAGATTCAGCTGCCACCTGAGTTCGGTTTTGGAGATTTGATCGAACTGCGGGTGCGTGAAGGTGTGATTGCCGATTTCGTTGCCGTCGGCGTACTCGCGCTTGAGAATTTCCGGATGCTGGTTGGCCTCCTCTCCGACCACAAAGAACACCGCCGGCGCATTTTTTTTCTTGAGAATGTCGAGAATCTGGGGAGTCCAGCGCGGATCGGGGCCGTCATCGAAGGAGAGGACGACTTTCTTTGCCGTTGTGCCGCCGATTTGATCGATGTCGTAGGACAACGGATATTCTTCGTAGGTTTCGTCGGTGAAAAGGTCCGTACCGGCGTCGTACAGAAAACTGCGGCGGCCGGGTTTGGGGGTGTCCGCAAAATGCCAAATGTCGCCGTTACCTTCCAGGGTCAGGTCCGGTCCGGGCGGAATGTCCTTGATTTTCTGACGAGCGGTGTCATCGGGGCGAGTGGCGTCCCAGATGGGCCAGATCGAGGAATCCGAGGAACCCATGCGCCAAAGAGCGGTGCCCTGGACGCCGAGGCGCTCGCTGGCACGGAGCTGGTTGTAAGCCGTCACGGCGTCCAGCATCCACACCCTATGAGTGTGGTTCTGCTCGTCGGAGTAGGAGTAGTGCGGATTTAAAGAGGCCTCATCGAAGTCGACATCGGTTTCCGATTCGTAGGCGTGCAGAAGCGCTTCCTGAACGCTGAACTCGCTGCCGGACCATTGCCCTTTCTTGTCCGTTTCGCCCCAGTCGTAGGCGTAGTTGGCGATGCCAACGACAAGTTTTTGCGCGGGCACGATTTCGAGAATCTGGTGGAGGTTTTCGACAAACCAGTCCTGCGCGGCGATGGGGCCGGGCGGCGAAGTCAGCCAGTGCTGGTCGTAATTCATCAGGATGATGGCGTCGCACTGTTTGCCGAAGAATTCGTAGTCGTAGTCATCGTCGCGGGCGGGAAGCGCGATCATGAGCTTAAGGCTGGCGGCATGTAGCGACGAGGCCAGCTCTGCGGCAAACTGGCGGAAGTGAACCTGGCTGGCGTCGGGAACTTCCTCGAAGTCTACGACAATACCGGACTGGTGAGCGAGAACGGCGTATTCCGTGACATTCTGGATGAGGAAGCGGCGGGCCGCGGGATTGCCGAGAAGGGCGGCCATCTCGTCGATCCGCCAGACCGCGCCGTCGTAGTTATCGAGCATGCCCATCGTCGGCAATTCCACGGGAGGATTCAGCGAGCGCATCCATTCGTGAAGCTCGTCACCTTTCAGCAGAGCGATGGCTTCGGCGGGGGTGGCTTTCACAGGGCGAGTCTGGTTGTGCGTGTAGTCCACGATGGTGAGTGCGCCATCGGGCGTTACTCCATGCAACTGCTCGGGAATGACCAGATCGAGATCTTTGTAATGCTTCTTGAGCGATGCCAGACTGTTGGCGTCCCAACTGACGTAAAACGCCGCGCGGAGCGGGTCGTAGCTTTCCGGAATTTTGCCGATGTTGGCCACGCGCCGGTGGCGGCCTTCGCGCCCTACGGCGGGTTTTTTCTTCACAGACGTTTTCAGGGCGTGAAAAGCGGGCTTGATTTCCGGCAGGAGGCCGGCGGGAAGCTCAACGCTTACCACGATGGTGACAAAGAAATAGGCGAGCAGGAGCGTCAGGAGCGCTCCGGTAATTTCCATGACTCGGCGCGTGCGGCGCCATCGCGCGCGCTGAGCGTCGTAAAAAATTGGTCCGCGTTCTTTCATGAGTGCTTAGAGCAAAGCATTCGAAAAAGCATGCATCCATGGATGCGACCCGGCGGTATGGCAGAGAACTGGGCCGTGGGCGAGCCTAGACCCTCTGCGCGATTCCGTCTGCTCTATTGTAAGATGCGTTGCGCTTATGAAGCGAATTTTCTCGCATACCGTCGCCGCATTAGCAGCAGGCCTCTGCCTGCGGCTGTTCTTTGCCTTCAAGTTTCCCTTTGCTCCCACCGACACGGCGCTTTACGAGCAATTGGCGGCGAATTGGCTGCAGCATCACATCTATGCCATCACTGTGGACGGGGCGCTGGTGCCGGTCGATTTGCGCATGCCCGGCTACCCCGCATTTTTGGCCCTTATTTACGCGATGACCGGGCGCACGGGTCCGGACGCGCGGCTGTCCGTCACCCTGGTGCAAGCGGCGGTGGACCTAGGCGCTTGCCTGGTCACGGCGGGTATGGCGGCTTTGCTGGCGTTAGAGAGGCCGAATCCGGAAAACTGGCGGCGCGTCTTTATTGTGACGCTGTGGATTGCGGCGCTGTGTCCATTCACGGCAAATTATGCGGCGGTTCCTATGACAGAAGTATTTGCGATATTTTCTACGGCGGCGGCTCTTCTAACGCTGATCGCCCTGATTTGGAAGGAGTCTGGCGGCGAGGCTCGGCTCTTCAAGAGCGAGTGGATGACAAGGCATTCCGAATCGGTCTTTGCCCTCTCGAGCGGGTTTCTGATCGGGATGGGGACGCTCTTTCGGCCGGAATCGCCGCTCCTTCTTGTGGCGGCCTGGATTTTGTTCGCTTTTATTTGGCTGAGGAAGGGGCGGTTTCTTTTTATGGCCCGACTGGTCGGGCTCTCCGCGATTGGCTGCGCCTTGCCGCTTGCTCCCTGGGCTGTGCGGAATGCCGTGACGCTCGACGAAGTGCAGTTTCTCGCCCCCAAAAATCTGAATATGTCCGGAGAATTCGTTCCGCGCGGATTCATGGCCTGGGAGAAAACATGGCTCTTCCGCATGAAGGATTGCTTCCTCGTCCCGTGGAAGCTGGACGATGAAGTCATCAATCTGGAAGACATCCCCGCGCGGGCTTTCGACACGCCGGAAGAAAAGGACCGCGTGGCGGCGCTGCTCGAGCAGTACAACGACGACGTGACAATCACTCCCGAGGAAGACCAGGCTTTCGGGCAGTTAGCGCGCGAACGCACGGCGCGGCACCCGCTGCGCACCTATCTTTGGCTGCCGGTGGCGCGGGCGTTCACCATCTGGTTTACGCCGCGGATCGAGCTGCTGCCGTTTTCCGGGAACGTATTTCCCGTTAAGGAGGCGTGGCGGGAGGATCCCATCGATCTGTCCGTGACGCTGGGTTATTTCTCTTTGTGCGTCCTTTATGTTGTCTTTGCGATCTGGGGCGGCTGGCGATTGTGGCGGGAGAAATCCGCGTTGGGGCTGGCTGTCGCGCTGCTTTTTGGATATTTGCTCTTGCGCACGGCGTTTCTCACAACCCTTGAAACGCCGGAGCCGCGCTACGTTCTTGTCTGTTTCCCGGCAATTTTCGCGCTGGCGGGCCAGGTCTTTCTGCGGTCTTCCTGACCCGGAGACCATCCCCGAACGCCTCTCGCCGGCTATTTTTCTTCGACCGGTTCGGGATGAATCGTGACCCGGTAGATTTGCGGGAATTTTTCCTTAACGCGGTCTTCGAGCGCGGCGGTCACGTCGTGAACCTGGGTAATGGGCAGCGCGCCTCTCATCGTGCAGTGGCAGGAGGCCAAAATGTGGTGTTCCACCTGGCGAACACGCACGTCGTGGCAATTCACGAGCTCGTCGAATTCCGAAGGCAAGGTGTTCAGAAAGTCCTCGATCGCTCGGGAGAGCTGCTTCATTTCGCCTGCGCCTGCATCGGGAGTGGCGATGTGGCGGCCGAGTGGTTCGATATGAATGGTTACGTCCGTTGAGCCGTCGCGCAACTTCAGAATTCCTTCTTCGAGTTCCGTGGCCTGGCGATGCGCGTCTCGCAAGCTCAGGTTTTCGTCCACTTCCAGATGCAGCTCGATGAAAAGCTGACCTGCATGCTGCAGCGCTGTGACGTCGTGAATAGCCAAGCCCTTGCGCTGCGCGACAGCGCGGATGGCTTCGAATAAGTGCTCGCCTTGCGGAGCCCGCGGTTCGGCGTGCACCATGACATCGGAAGGGACAATCTCGCCGATGCGTTTCTCGATGGCGTCACTGAGGGCGTGCACCTGCTCGAGGCTGGCGGTGCGCGCCACGCTGACGGTGGCATCCACGAAATGCCGGCTGCCGGCGCGCCGGACGCGCACGCGGTCGACATCCAGGACGCCGTCCATCCGTCCCACGGCCATGGCGATTTCCTGTTGCAGACCCTTGGGCGCCACATCCAGCAATGCATCCAGCGTCCGCTTGCCCAGTTGCGAGCCGACCCACAGGATAATGGCGGCAACGGCGAGGCCTGCGAGCGCGTCCGCGTACGCCAGCCAGGGCAGGTTCCAGGTCTCCCCGGCCCAGACGAGGCCAATGCCGGAAATGACCACGATGGTGCTCCACACGTCCGTCGAGAAATGGAGCGCATCGGCTTCGAGCGCGTCGCTTGAATATTTTTGGGCAACATGCTTGAGCGCCCGCGCCCGGGTCATGTCGATGGCCAGCGCTACGAGCAGCACGAGGATCGCGGTGACGCTCGGCTGAATATGCACGCTGTGGAAAAAGAGCCGGTCAAACGCTTCGTAAATGATGTAGAGCGCGGTGAGGAGCAAGAGCGCCGTCTCGACGAATGCGGAGAAATTCTCGAACTTGCCGTGGCCGTAAGGATGGCGTTCGTCCGCCGGTTCATCCGAGACGCGCACGGAGAGGAAGGTGATGACCGCTGCGAGCAGGTCCAGGCCGGAGTGCAGGGCTTCGGAGAGTACGCCCAGGCTTCCCGTACGGAGGACGAGAAAAGCCTTCAAGGAAACCAGCAGCACGGCCGAGCCAACGCTCAAGAGCGCCGCCCTGCGCTTCTCGCGCGCTTCCTGGTTTTGCCGAGCCGCCATCACCGTCTGACTAGACTACCTCAACTATCGCGAGTTCCCGTACTTCCTAGGGAGGTGTTGGCAGTTTCCGCATGAGGCATCCAGGCCGGAGCGCCCCCAGTGGAGGCAGCCCGGCCGGGGCAGCGTTCCGAGGCCTCCTCTGGCGCGACATTTTCGTCCCGGGTACGCGCACCGCTCATGGCGCTTGCTGAGTGAGCCGGGACAGGGTACTTTTTTCGGGCGCCGCGGGGGCCCTCCAAATGATCGTTCTTCTTGTCCGTAAAGTGGTTTTACTTGCGGGAATGTTTGTCTTTGCGCCTTGGTGCCTGGCGCAAGCGCCGGCCGGTTCGCCCGCGTCAACCGTTTGGAACGCTCTTTCTGCTCCGGCGATGGATCCTGCCAAATCGGCCCACGCGGAAAATGTCAACATCATTCGCGACCACGTCCGCATCAATCTGACGGACGGGACGATTCAATTTACGCAGCCGGTCAATGGCGTGGTGTTCGGCGCTGTCTTTCACGGGAAAGGGCGCCTGCTGGCGGAGCCGCCGAATCCGCAGGAAGCCCAGCAGCTTCGCCTTTTTACCAAGCAGGACAAGCTGAACGTGGAATTCACCGATGCGACGTTCAGCTTCACGGATGGGCTGCTTGAGGAAGTTGCCAAGCAAGTGAAATGGCAAACCTCGGGCCCGGCCGCCGACGATCTTTACGCGAAACGCCAGAAGGAGCGCGAGGACCTCGGCGAATCGTCCTTGCCGCGCCTGCTCCAAGGCATTTTGTCGGCGGATCGCGCGCGCACGGCGTACTTTCTCTCGGATCTGAAGGTCGACAGGAGCTGGGTCGAAGTCCGTGATGACGCTCTCGAACCGGAAGACATCGTGGTTGGAAGGTGGGCCGATATCGGGCCGGTCAGGATTTTTGACACTTGGATGAGCTTTCCTGCGGGAGGCCGTACCAGCGCCGATGCCTGGAAGGACCCGCAAGCTAAAGAGGATTTCACCATTCGCGGCTACAAGATTGACACCGCTGTGACCACGGGCGCGGAACTCCATGCCACGGCGCATGTGGAGGTGGAACCGCGGCTCGCCGGGCAAACCGTGCTGATTTTTGGCCTGGACTCCAATCTGCGAGTCGAATCCATCAGGGACTCGGGCAACAATTCTCTCCAGTTTTATCAAGCGCGGGAAACAAAAGACCGTTACCAGTCTTACGGCGACTATGTAGCGGTTGTTCTTGCCCAGCCTCTTGTGGCCGGGACGCCGCTCTCGATCGATTTCAAATATGGAGGGAAACGCGCCATCGTCAGGGCCGGGACGGGAAACTATTTTTGCGAGAGCCTTGGCTGGTATCCCGAGAGGCCGAATAACTTCGCGGCGAGGGCGGACTTCGACCTGACATTTCATAGTCCGAAGAATTCGGTGCTGGTCGCCACCGGCCAGAAAACCGGCGACACGGTCGAAGGCAATACCCGGGTCTCGACCTGGAAGAGCGAGATGCCGCTTTCTGTGGCGGGGTTCGCCTACGGCGACTATAAGGTCACCAACGACAAGGCAGGAGACGTCCTGATCGATATTTACGCAAACCGCGAGCCCGATGATGTGATGACCGAAGTACAGCGTTATTTCGAGAATGGTCCGGGGGCGCAAGAGGCCGCAGTTGGCTCCATGTCGCCGTCGATCATGGCCAAAACGATGGGGTCGGAAATCGCGAACGCTGTGCGTGTATATTCCTCCTGGTTTGGTCCGTTTCCCTACAAACACATCTCCGTCACCAGCCTGCCAATCAGCTACTCCTACGGACAAGGATGGCCGGGCCTTCTCTACCTGTGGTCGGGGTCGTTTCTGGATTCCACACAACGCAACGCGATTGGCATCCATGATCAAACCGCGGTCACCGACTTTTTCCGCGGCCACGAGACCTCTCATCAATGGTGGGGGCACCGTGTGGGCTGGAAGAGTTACCACGACCAGTGGCTCTCGGAAGGATTCGCGGAATTTTCCGGCGATCTGTATGTCCTGTATCGCCAGAACCTGAAGGAGTACCTGAGCCGGTGGCGCAAGGAAAAAGAACTGCTGCGCACGCATGACGTGTACGGGCACGAAGTCGAAGCGCTCGGACCGATTTGGATGGGCCAGCGAATCCGGTCGTCGATAACGGGGCCGGGCTCGTATCAGGACCTGATTTACTCGAAAGGCGGCTACGTCCTTCAGATGCTGCGCATGCAAATGATGAATCCGCGCGAGCCGGACCCGGACCATCTGTTCAAGGAGATGATGCAGGACTACTGCAAGACCTTCGACAATAAGCCCGCGTCCACGGAGGACTTCAAGGCCATCGTTGAAAAGCACATGACGCACGGCATGGATCTCGACGGAAACCACAAGATGGACTGGTTCTTCAACCAGTACGTCTACGGGACGGGTGAAGCGCAGTACACGTTCCATTCCGCGGCGGAAGCTACCGACGGGAAGACGCACATCAAGGGAGAAATCACACGCGCCGGAGTTCCGGACAACTGGAAGGATGCCGTGCCGCTCTATGCCCATATCGGGGACAAGACGGTAAAAATGGGATTGATCTCCGTAACCCACGCGACGGAACCGTTCGACTTCCTGATCCCCGGCAAAATAGACCGCGTGTCCATCAACGACAACGAAGACCTGCTGGCCGAAGTCAAACAATAGAACTGAAACCGCTGGGCAGGAAAACGAGCGCTGCTCTTGACGCTTTCTTGGCGCGAATTCTAGGATTTTGTGCGCGGAAGGAAGCGTAGCGCAAGAGAGTTCATGCAGTAGCGCAGGCCGGTGGGTTTCGGCCCGTCGTCAAAGACGTGGCCAAGGTGCGCGTCGCAGAGAACGCAGGTCACTTCTTCTCGCTCGATCCCAAAACTCAGATCTATTCTTGTCGAGACATTTTCTTTGGCGATGGGCGCCCAGAAGCTGGGCCAGCCCGTGCCGGAATCGAATTTCGCATCGGAGCTGAAGAGTGCGTTGCCGCAGCAGACGCAGCGGTAAAGGCCCGGGTCGTGGTTGTTAGAGTACGCGCCGCTGAAGGCCCGCTCGGTGTCGGCGCGGCGAGTGACATCAAATTCATCGGAGCCAAGCGATTTGCGCCAGTCAGAATCGCTCTTGATCACTTTCCTGACGGTCTCGACGCTCAAGCGCGTTCCGTCATCGGCGAACTTCACGATTTGTACAGGGCCGGCGCCGCCTTTGACCGAGGTACCGTCGGCCAAGGCAAAACGGCAGGCGCGCTGAAGGCCGACGAGCAGACCGCAGGCGCCCATCGTGGCGGCACCAAAGATCAGGCCTCGGCGGGTCAGTTCGCTCATGGTTCTAGCTTCTCCAGGCGCCATGCTGCGGGAATGACAGTCCGGCGGTCAGTCCGCCGGGGCCATCGGAGGAGCGGGCAGCAATGGCAGACGCTTGGGTTCTCCGCGCGCGCCGCGCACTTCCAGGTCATCGAAGAGTAGCGAGGGAGCCACAAGCGAAGCCGGCAATCCGTTCCGCGCCGAGCCAAACGCGCCGAGTGCGGTTCCCGCGAACCCGGATTCCTGGCTCTGCATGTAGTTGTAAACGAAGTCGTCGTTGCCGATCCCGCCGAGGTTTCGCAGCATGCGCGTGTTCAGTCCAATGATGCGCGCTCCGCGAACCATCTCTTCGCGTCCATCCTCCGGATAGACTTTGAAGACGATGAGTGGAAGCCGGTCGCCCGTGCCAGCGCCGCCGCCGAAGCTCGCCAGCAATTCCGAAAAGTCGTCCTGGTGGAGCAAGCTGATGGAGGGATTGTCCATCTCCCGGACCAGCAGGCAGTACGGCAATTTTTCCGAGCGGCACTCGTCGAGAAACTTTTTCTTCAGATCAGCCGGTGATTGCGTTTCTGTCGACTTGAAAAAGAGGTTGCTCATGGTGGGCTTCGCGTCGTTGAGGAACGCCGAGCGGCCGTGGCCATTGGAAATGTCCGAGTCTGGACCGGGGCGGCGGGACATCAAGAGCTCTTTGGCGTTGCCGCTGTCGACAATCGTCACCTTCTCCGCGCGCACGCCTTCATCATCCACGGCGTAGGTGCCCAGCAAAGGTGTCCCGTGAAACTCCTTGGTTCCCGGATCGTCCACCAGGGAAACGCTTGCGGGTAGAACGCGCGCGCCCATGCGGCCGACCCAGTCGCTTTTTCCGCCCAGTCCGGTGAGAAGCTGTTCCATCACAGGCGTAAAGGAGACCGGCGGCCGAGCTCCGTTGATCGCAGGCGTCAGCACCTGGGCCAGCAGCGGGGCGGCGGCCCGCGCTTCAAAAAGCACGGGACCGGTATAGTCCTGCGCTGGTTGCGACGCGCGCATGGCCATCAACTCGCTGCCGGTCACGTTCAGAGACTTCTGAACCGCATCCACGGTCGGCAGATCAGCAGGTTTTGAAGCGTAACTGGCGTACATGTGATTGATTTGCATGCCATCGTCGGCGAGCGTGTTCATGCCGGCTTCGATGGCCGCGAAGGATCGATTCGTGCGGATTTCCGTGCCTTCGCTGGTCAGCAAATATTCCGTGGCATAAACCAGGTAGTAGGTCACACGCGATTCGTAAATTTGCGGAAATGCACGAAGGGCGCCGGAGGTTTCGCGTGCTTCCTGTTCCCAGTTGCGATTGCTCCAGTCGGGCGTCACGAGCGGATCGATGAGCTGCAGCTGGGCGGCTTTCGAGAAATCGTCGATGTCGGACTGGCGGGCGAGGCTGCTCAGGTAGGCCTGCTTGCGAGAATAGGTTTCGACAGCTTCCTTGAAGGCCTGGTCGGTGGCGATCCAGAGGTCCTGGCGCAGGGAATTGTAGTCGCGGTCGATGCCAACGGAACCCGAGGGACCGATAAAGCCGCGGAACCCGTCGTCGCTGATGAAATTCGAGCTGTCCAGCTTGTAGTCGCCCACGCGCGCTTCCACGTCCATGAAGCGATTGCGCCTGTGATCCGTGGAAACCAGCGCGCCAAACTCGGCGACAACTTCCCGAACATCAAGATCCAGCAGACGGTACTCGATGTAGTAGGGATCCTGAGCCCGGTCCATGCCGGGGATTTTCAGCTCCAGGCGGCTCTTCGAGCGGGCCATTTCGTCATGCATGGCTTCAAGGGTGTGGTCGTTGTCTTTGGGAGCCTGTCGCTCGACGCCCGGGGAAGCCTGCGCATGGATAGAGACGCTCGAGCCCAGCAGCAAGGAAAGAATCGTCAGTCCTCTAAACGTAGAAGCGCGCCTCACTGTTGGCCTCCTGTCTTGACAGGATCATGCGCGGGCGGAGGAAGAATCGGCGGCCGGTCCGTGGAGCTCTCCTTCTTCTGGACTTCCAGTTCCGAGATCAGAATGGCGGGCGAGGCCGCGGAAACCGGGACAGACCCGGACTCCGCGCCGCAGTAGCCGTTGAACACTTCCGGCGTGTCGCCGGTAGCCACGATTTTCGTGAGCGCGGCAAGCGGCGTTCCGACGATATCCACGCCCCGGACCAGCTCATCCGGGCGGCCATCGGCGAACACTTTGTACACTACAAGCGGGAGGACCTGAAAAGCCTGCGGTTGTCCGCGCCCCGTGAATGTAAAACCGCCGGCGATGTCGTCGATCAGCAGTCCGAACGGTTTTCCCTGCGCCTTGATGAGCTCGACCAGCTTTACGCGCAGTTGCGCGTTGGTGACGGTCTTGTTGCTTTCGACGATCAGGTTGCCTTGCCGGGAAACCGGCGTCGCGCCGAGTTGTCGGCGTCCGTGGCCGTTCGAAGTGGGAAAGCCCACGAGCGGCGAGCGCGACATCTCGAAGTTTTTCAGTACTCCATGATCCACAAGCGTCACGCTTTGCGCCGGAACACCCTCGTCGTCGAACTGGTAATAGCCGAGCAGGTCCTCTGAACCGAGCTTCCTCCTCGTGGTGTCGTCGACGATGCTCAAAAAGCTGGGCAGGATGGGTTCACCGACCTTTTTCGCGAAGGTCTGGCCTTCGGCGGCGTCTTTTTGGCGGTGGCCTTCGGCGCGGTGGCCGAATACTTCATGGAAAAAGACGGCGGCCGCGCGGCCGGTCAAAAGCGCCGGTCCAACCGAAGGCTCGTTGATCGGAGCGGCGACCAGACCTTCCAGCTCCTTGCGCATCGATGCTTGCGCAAGGGCGACGGCCTTGTCGTCCGGCGCGTCGCTCGGATTGACCCAGTCAAAATTGTAGTAGCGGTCGATGTCCATGCCGTCCGGCGCCTTGCCCTGAATGAAGAGCTCGAGGCGGTAGCGGATCTGGCCGAACTGCAGCTGGGTTCCTTCGCTGGTGACTTGCAAAACGTTTTGAGCCTGGGCGGTGAAAGTCACAATCGAATTGATAATCGCGGCGGATTCGCGGAACGTGCGCGTGTAGGCGCGGACTTTTTCTTCCCACGGCTTGCGGTCCAGCGTGAAAGACACCTGCGGGCCTATGTAGGTGTGCGGCTGCTCGTGAGAAAAATCCGGAGCGCGGTTTTCGATCGAATCGACCTTCACTTCTTTGCCCGTCTTGATCTTGATGAGGGCTTCGGCGGCGGCGCGGTATTGCTCGTCCGTCTCAAGCCAGACGGCGCGCCGTAGAACCGCCGGATCGTCGTCGAGCGGGACAGAAGTGCCCGGGCTGGCGCTCGTTTGCGTACGCTCGCCGACCTTGTGTGTGTCATCCGTTTCGTAGCTGCCGGTGCGCACGGAAACTTCCAGCCAGCGGTTGCGCGCTTCGATGCTGTTCAGAAGCGCGCCGTTTGAGCCTGAAACGTCCGCACGCTGCGTATCGGTGATGGTGTAGCCGAGGTAGTACGTCGGCGGGTCTTGCGCTTTCAGCGTCTTCATGGAGCGCTCAAGTTCCGCCTGCAGCGCAGCGAGCAGCGGCGATTTCTTGGCCTGCGCGTCGGGAGGCGGCGCGGCCTCGGTCACAGTCGCCAGGACGGGAATCAGGGAAGCCACCATGGCGAGGGCGCACAAAAGAGAACTCAGGTGATATCGGACAGAAATTTTCAAGGATTTCCTCACTTACAGTTAGACGGCACAGCCGAACATCCAGTGTACGCTACCGCGGGTAACGGCACAAAATGAGGGTCTCAATGCGTCTCTCATATCTAATGACACTAGTTGGACGGCCGCTGGAGCTGGCGAGTTGCACAGGGGGTGAAAGTAAAGCGCCCTGGCTGCCAGTGGCAGCCAGGGCGAAAACAGAAGGATGCTTCGCGGCGGCGAGAGAATCTAGCCGCAGTTGGCTGGAGCGATTACGCAGGGATTCGCTACCACGGGAGCGGGAGGGGGGTTATGCCGCGTGGCAACAACCCCAAAGACTATGATCGGAACTGCGACAATGATCCCAATCGTAAAGCCCAATCCTTTGCCAATGTGTCCGGCATTTTCGAGGCCGTTGCTGCCTGGCCGCGGGCCCACTTCCGTGTCCTTGCTGGCGGCAACAAGCATGTCGAGCGGCGCCTGCGTCGGCGGCGCCGGCGTCTCATTGTTTCCGTTGCGCAGGCTGGTTAGCTGGCCGGCTTTCAAGAGCACGCAGACACCTGCCAGATTGCAAACGCGCACGACGCCCTCGTAGGCCACCACATTCATCACGTTGTTCTCATAGCCGACGTAAAAATCCGTGCCCACCACGCCGGCAACGCCAGCCGCGGTATGAACCTCGAACTTGCCGTCGGGCTTGGAAATCTTTTGCGCCTGGCTGCGGAGCTTTCCGTAGGCCAGCTCGAGATCGGTTTGCTGCGCTCCCGAGTCGTGTTTCACGACCTTGATCGAGGAGTCCGAGCCGATGTTCAAGACCGATCCATCCTCCAGAGCGATTCGCGCGCGTCCGTCAACCTTGGTGTTCACCAGGTCCTGCCAGTAGACCTCCGTCTTCGCCGAAGCGTTCAGGGTCTTGGGGCCCCGGGCAATGCTCACCGCGGGAATGACGCGAGCCACTTCGCCGGCCTTCTGTCCGCCAGCCTGGGGCTCGGCAGTAATGTCCAGGGGAATAGTGATGATCAGCGAAAGCAAAAAGGCCAGAGCAAGTGCACAGGGAGACTTTGTCTTCATCGGGGACTCTCCTAAAAAGGTTGCCGTAATCTGCGTTATCTACTGTTGTTACTGGAGACCGATTAGCCTGTCAATTGAAAACCCACGGTACATTGCGCAGTCACTACACCCCGTTCGAGCACTTGCCCTTCTTGGCCGCGCCCCCGGACATTCTCACGCCATGAATCCACCTGCAACAGCTATTTAGCAGGGCGCGGCGCGCGCCTTACTCCGAGCAGTAGAAGAGTGCGGCAGCCATGTCGTCATGGGGGGGCCGTCCGCAGCTGAAGGTCCCGGCCGCGAGGAAGATAGCCTGGAGAAGGTGCGTGGGAGAATCAGCAAGGTGTTCCTCGCAGATCGCTACGAGGCGGTCCGTTCCGAAGCTCTCTTCGTCCATGTTCATGGAGTCCGTGACTCCGTCGGTGCAGAAGAGAACCGAGTCGCCCGGTTCGAGCCGCAAAACCGTGGTTTCGTAACTCGCGCAAGGCCAAAGTCCGGGTGGAATGCCGGAGAGCTTCAGTAAACGGCAGCCCTTCCGAGTGAGATGAACGGGTCCCGGCATTCCGGCGCTCGAGATTTGTATCTCGCGAGTGGAGGGATTGAACACCGCATACTGAAGAGCGGCATGCCGGGCCGGCAAACCGCGGATCATCAGCCGCCGGTTCATGGCGGCAAGAACCTGATCCGAGGAAATTCCCGTTTTGTGCACTCCGCGGAGCGTTCCGACTGCCAGAGCTCCAAAAAACGCGGCGGGAAGGCCTTTTCCCGAGACATCGCCGAGATAGAGGCCGATGGAGCCGTCGGTTAATTGAAAATAGTCCAGAAAGTCGCCGCCCACGGCCGAGACAGGCTGAAATTGATGGGAAATCGTCACCCCGCGCGAGCACAGCGACTCCTTGGGAAGCATCACGCTCTGGAGCGCGCGGGCCTCTTCCAATTCCTCTTCCCGCAATTTCTCCAGCACTTGCAGCTCGACAGAAGGCACAAACGTGTTCATTTATTAATCCAGGGAGGGGTCTCGCACCGCAGAGAGGGGCGGCGGTGAGAGGAGTTTAGCAAAGAAGCCAGTGGCCCAGTGGAAGAAGAGTCGTGTTGTTTCCTCGCGCACGCATGCTTTCGTCAAGTCTTGCAACCGGTGCGGCGCAGCGCCAAAATTCCCATATGCGAGGCCTCGTCACAATTCTCCTCGGTGCTGCGCTTGTATTCGGCATTTATCATTTCTATTTCAAGAAAATGCCCACCACCGATGAAGGTACCGCGCCCACACAAGCGATCAGCCTGATTGGCGTCCGCGAGGACCTTTTGCTGATTGCCCACGCGGAAAACAGCTACATCGGGCAGAACGGCCATTGCGTCTCTCTCGATGAACTTATCTCTTCCCAGTCGCTGGCAATGTCACATTCCGAGCGCGACGGCTACACGTATTCCATCGCATGTTCCGGCGGCGAATTCACCGTCACGGCGCACCACGCCGAAGCCGCCGCGGGTTCACCGATACGCTATCCCACCCTGACGATGGATCAGAACATGGAGCTGCACTAGGCCGCCGGTCATAAAAAGCGCGTGGCGACCTGAGCAGAACGGAATTCCGGGAAACCTCGTCCTCGGATCCATACAAGTTCCCAAGCCACGCAGCTAGAAATCTATTCGGTGCCGAGCGGAACAATTTCGCCGCCTACCTTAGTCCCGAAGCGAATCGGACGAGGCGGCCCTCTCTCGGGAAGCGTTACTTCGAGAAAGAGTGTGCCCATAGCATGGCCGCGCAGGGGATCGGCTGCGTGCTCGGGAAGAAAATAGACAACGGGAGGCGAAAGTGTGGCTAGGATCTCGCCGTCGCGCAGCCGGGGCGCGCTCAGGGTGAGGCCGGTCGACCTATCCGCGGGAACGGCAATGATGCGGCCTTTATCCACCCGGAGCTCCACGTTTTCTCGAGCGTAGCCAGCGAAGGGCGCCGGGCCCTCGGATGGCCGAAAAACCGCATCTGCCTTGACCGACAACGAGATGTTGATGTAGCGCCCGCGAATCGGAAGATCCGGATCATAGCCCTCAAGCAGTGCCCAGCCCCGGGGCGATGTTTCGCGGTCCCACAGGAATTTTGCGCCGAGACTGGATACAAGCAGGACTTGTATCACTGCAAAAAGCAGGCCCTTTTGAAACTGGTTCATGATACTGCCTCCCCGACGCGCGTCACGAGACGGCGGCGGAGGCGCTCGAGGCCCCAACCGCCAAGGAGCAGCAGCACGCCTATGCCAAAGAGACTTTCAGCGCGTCCGAGTTTGTCCATCACACTCGAGAAATAGAAAAACAGAACGGTCAAGGCGAAGGCTGCGACCCCCAGATTGATGCGCTCACGCCGGCGTTCGGCGATGCCCCAGGCGATAAGCCCGGCGGCTCCCACGGCGGCCCATACATAGAAGCCCATCACGTCCCAGTCGCTCCAAAGAAAGGCGCGGTGAGGGGCGACCAGAGCCAGCCCCAGCACCCACACGGCGGAGACGCCGTTCATCCACGCCGCGCGGCCACGCAGCAAGAGAGCAAGGCAGAGCGGCGCGCCGATGGCCACGAGCCATGGCAGGATGAGCCCGGGGGCAGTGAGCGGATGCTGTCCATCATGGTGTGCGAGTTCGCCGCGCGTGAGAACCGCGATGATCGCGCAAGGAAAGAGAGCAATTCCGCCGATCGATGCCAGTGCTTTGCGCTCGAGAGACGCGTGGTCCGCAGTTCTCGCGCTCAGATAGGTGAGTGAAAGCAGAAGGAGCCCTTCCCAAACAAACGTGCCGCCTCCATCCCCGTTCTGCCCGGCGCCGTAAAACCACCGGCCCACAAGCCAGGTGGGAAGCAGCAGGGCCAGCAGCATGGCGTGAGGCCACTTCCCCAGGAGCAGCCAGCCAATCAGCGCGCCTACGGCCCAAAGCAGGATTCCGTTCGTCCAGTTTGCCTCGAGATTGAAGATTTGCGCTGCGAGGAAAATGCCTGCGCCAAGACACACCGTACCAATCGCGTGAAAGGTCAGGGACAGGGCGGGAAATTTTTCGCTCGTGAGCGCGCCGCCCACAGGAAATGCCGCGACCATGAGCAAAACAAGCGCAAATCGGGATCCGGGTGTGAGTTCTTCCCAATGCGCGGCGACAAAGAGCAAGACGCCCAGAGAGAGGAGAAAACCGCCCAGCGCCAAGGCCAGAAGCACGGGCCAGCGCAGTCGCTCGCCGGATCGGCGGGATTGTTCGAAGGAACGAATACGATCGGCCCTGTCCGCATCCAGAATTCCGGCTGCGATCCACCTGTCCAGATTTTTCCGCAAGGTTTCAGCCACGCGAAGGCCTCCTTAGCCCCGCTGCCATTCTCGATGGCGCCGGGAGCCGAAGTTCGTCCGCCGCTCGAGCCCCGAACGCCCGCGGCTTCTCCCTCAATTTCCTCGCTCTTCACGGTGTGCGCTTCTGATCCGCCACGAGGACGCCCGCTTCAGCATAGTCCGTAGCGGGCACGTCGTGGAACGACACATGAATATTCTCCCGTTTCGCGCGTCCCTCTTCGATCAGCACGGCCGTGACGCGCTCGGCAATCTTGCGCTTCATCTCTGGCGTACGTCCTTCCAACCAGGTGATCTGCACATGCGGCATATCGCTTCCTCCTTAGAACGGGCAATCCTGGAATTCTTGCATGCCAACGAGGGCATTCTACTGAGCTTTCTAATCTCTGGCTGCTGCCCAGGCGCGCGGGAATCGCCCGGGAACGGCGCGCAAAGCATAGCGCCGCCTGTGTTAGTATTACAGACGGATGCATTCCGCCATTCCTCACCTGATCGAGCTGCAGCGTGTCGACCACTTGATGGCCGCGGTGCGTGCTGAAATCGAGACCTTTCCGAAACGTGTCCGTGATGCGGACGCCAAGCTGAACGGCGCGCGTGCGGCGGTTCTGGCGGCTAAAGAGGGCCTCGTTAACAGCCAAAAAGAGCGCAAGAAATTCGAGCTGGACGTCCAGCAGTGGAAAGACCGCGCGAAGAAATACCGCGACCAGAGCGGCGCCGTCAAAACCAACGAAGCATATAAAGCGCTGCAACACGAGATTACCAACGCCGAAGGGGAAGTCGCCAAGGCCGAGGATGCGCAGCTCGAAGTAATGATGACAGGCGAAGAGGCCGAACGGCGCGTGAAACACGCCGAGGCGAATTTGAAGGAAGACGAAACCGCGGTCGCGAAAGAAAGAAAAGAGATCGAATCGCAGCAAGCGGAGAAGAAGAAACAGCTGGAATCGCTGCTCGCCGAGCGCGAGCGCGCCCTCGCGCCGATTCCCGAGGATTTGCGCGAACTCTACGCGCGCATCGCCAAACGCCACCATGGCGTCGGCCTGGCCGAAGCCCGCGATGGACAATGCCGGGGCTGCGGCATGCGCGTCTTGCCGCACACTTTGCAGGAGCTGCGCCGCGATCCCAATGAGGAGATTTACCGCTGTGAATCCTGCGGCCTGATTTTGTACACTCTAGAGCCGATTCCGCTGCCAGATCCTGCCGCCGGCTCGGGACACGCCGCTTCTTCGGCTTCCAACCATTCCTGATGCCACGCCTTCCTAAATCCACACGCGCTGGCGGTGACGGTCTCTTCGAGGACTCGGTCGCCGGCCAAAAAAACGCTACGCCCGCTCATCAAGCGAATATTGATGGCGCGGCGCGTGGAAATCCCGGTCCAGCTTCCTATGGTGTGGTTATCCGCGACGGGCAGGGCGAGCTGGTCGCCAAGCTGAAAAAATATATCGGCCGGATGACAAACAATGTCGCGGAATACTACGGCCTGATTGCTGCGCTCGATTACGCGGAGTCCCACGGCATCCGCGCGTTACGCGTCGAGAGCGACTCCGAACTGATGGTCAAGCAGATGCAAGGGCAGTACAAGGTGAAGAGCGAGGATCTGAAGCCGCTTTTCGAGCGCGCGAAGAAGATGTCCATGGGCTTCACATCTTTCCGGATCGATCACGTCTACCGCGAACAAAACCGCGAAGCCGATGCCCTTGCAAATGAAGCGCTGGATGAAACTTCCGGCGCGGCCAGCGCTTCTGGAGCGCCTCAGAAAGCGGCGGTGGCCGATGCCAAGCCTGGTCCGCGCTGGATTCAGGCGCGTTTCCGCAGCGGGATTCTCTATCCTCTCGAAGATATCGATCTTCCCGATGGAACCGAGGTACAGCTCGTACTGCGTCCCCTGAAGCGCCCAGCCCCGCAAAAATAGCCTTTGGATGAGAGAGTTACTTCAGCGCGTAGGAGCGGTAGAGCGTATCGCGCTGCGCGGGCACGAATCCTGCATCGGAAATGATGCGGCGGAGCTCGTTTTCGTTCGTACGGTTCTTCACGCCGGCGGCGAACACAACGTTTTCTTCAATGAGGATGCTGCCGACGTCGTCGGCCCCGAATTGGAGGCCGACCTGGCAGACTTTGATGCCGGGAGTCAGCCAGCTCGATTGGATGTGGTCGATATTGTCGAGATAGAGGCGGCTGACGGCGAGCGTCTTCAAGTAATCGACAGCGGTCGTTTCCTGCACTTTTTTCCCGAGCGCGGTGTTTTCCGCCGCGAACATCCAGGGGATAAACGCCGTGAACCCCCCCGTGTCTTCCTGAATGCGGCGCAGGCGTTCGAGATGGTTCACGCGGTGGCGCAGCTCTTCGCCGCAGCCGAACATCATCGTCGCGGTCGTGCGCAAGCCGAGCGAGTGAGCCACGCGGTGGACTTCTTCCCAATCGTCGCTGGTGCACTTCAGTCGGGCGATTTTTCCGCGAATTTCGTCGTCGAGAATTTCCGCTCCGCCGCCGGGGATGGACCCGAGCCCGGCGTCCATCAGGCGCTGGATCGTTTCGCGGACGCTCAGCTCGCTGACTTCGGCAATGCACAAGATTTCCGGCGCAGAAAAACAATGGAGATGGACTTGCGGAAAGCGCGCCTTGAGCGAGCGCAGAAGATTTTCGTAATAACCGATTTGCAGGTCAGGATGCAGCCCGCCTTGCAGCAAAATGCCGGTCCCGCCGAGTTCGAGCATCTCTTCGATTTTTTCGTAGATGGTTTCGAAGGAAAGGATGTAGCCGTCTTTTGCGCCCAGCGGCCGGTAAAATGCGCAAAACGAACAGTATTCCGTGCAGAAATTCGTGTAATTGATGTTGCGGTCTATCTGGTAGGTCACCACACGCGGATCGTTTTTCTTCAGGCGCAATTGGTGCGCTGCCATGCCGGCGCCCACGAGGTCGTCCGATTGCAGCATGTCGATGGCTTCTTCTTTGGTCAGTCCCACGTTGTTCCTTCGCGTCAGAGCGTTTCTATTCTAGCGGATGCACGATCCAAACTCTAATCGCCCGGCGGCACGATACATCGCGGCGTTACTTCGCCGAAACCTGGGCGGCTTCGGCCGCCACGCTTGCCCATGCGATCTTCTTCTCGCGCGGGATCAGCCCCAGTTTTGCGGCTTCCTCGAAATAGCGTTCGAGGCCGCGGCGATTTTCTGCCCCCAGAGAAAAATCAATGTTGTGGCGCAGGTAGGACTCGAGCGCCTGGTGCGGCAACTCCAGTTCGCGCGCCGCTTCGAGGCTAATGGCCGAGATCTGGCTCATCCCGAAGTCGCGGGATGCCGAAAAATCCGCCAGCACCTCGCTGGTCAGAACCTCGGGCCTCGCGGCCCACACCGCCATCACGGCGGGCAGGCTCGAAAATTTGCGCCATTCGCCGACCATGTCATAGATATGAAATATTTCGGCGCTTTCGATTCCGAGCGTGGCTGCCTCAGAGACGGCACGTCCTTGCCGGTCGACCGCGCTCTTCTTCTCGATGGCGATCGAAATGCGCAGCGCCGGGTCGCCGATCAGCAGAGCGGCGTCGGCTCTTTCCAGCATCGCGCTCAAATCGGGCTCGGATTCAAAGAATTGGGGATCGATCTTCCAGTGCCCGGCGGCCAGGATTCGCGTCAGCGCCTGTGTGCTCCGCGAACTGCGATCGAGCGCGATGCTGCGCACCTGTTCGATGGGTTTCTTCGCGAGGATCAAAAGGCTGCGTACACGATTCTCCGAAGCGATCGCCAAATCCGGCAGAACCACCAGTCCCGGGATGCGCTGATACTCGATCGCCGGAATGATGGCGATGTCCGCCGTCCCCGCGCGTAGCGCTTCCGCGCATTGCGACGGCACGGTAAACGACAGATCGTACTTTCCGGTCAGCGGCCCGTTTGTAAACCCCCAAACGAGCGGGGCGGTGTTCAAATACTGCACGACAGATATGCGAAGTTTTTGCAATTTCGAGTGTCTCGCGATTTCAACCCAGTATAGCAGACAGGATTTTCCTCCGCGCCAGGCGTCTTTTGTTGTAAAACGTTCTTTCCTTTCGGAGGCGCTGAAAATGCTGAAACGTTCCTGGTGTCTTTTCCTGCTTGGTTTCCTGTGTCTTCCCTTTGCCGGAATCGCCGCTAACCCTGATGCTGCCGAGACGCCGACTATCGCGGCCAAAACCGCCGGCGCCGAGAAGTTTCCCGGCTATTTCAATCTCTACTGGGACGCCAAGCAGGGCAAGCTCTGGCTCGAAATCGACAAGTGGAACACGGAATTTCTTTACCAGAGCGGCCTCCCGGCGGGCGTCGGTTCCAATGATATCGGCCTCGATCGCGGCCAGCTCGGCAAAACGGCCGTCGTCCGATTCGAACGCAGCGGCTCCAAGATTCTGCTCATGGAGGAAAACCTCGGCTATCGCGCAGTGACCAACGACCTGGACGAGCGCCGCGCCGTTCACGATTCCTTCGCCGAATCGGCGCTCTGGGGCTTCACCCTTGCCGCCGAAGAAAAGGACCATGTTCTCGTCGATGCCACCGATTTTTTCCTGCACGACGCGCACGGCATTCCAGCGACGCTTCGTCGCACCAGGCAGGGCGCCTATCACCTGGACGCTTCGCGCTGCGCGATCTATCTTCCGCAAACCAAGAACTTCCCGCTAAACACGGAGGTCGAAGCCACGCTGACCTTTGCCGGCGAGGAACCCGGCCCGTGGGTACGCGAGGTCACGCCCTCTCCCGAGTCCATCACCGTTCGGGAGCATCACTCCTTCGTGCAGCTTCCCCCGCCCGGCTACAAGCCGCGCGTCTACGATCCGCGCAGCAGCTTTTTCGGCATCTCCTACATGGACTACGCAACGCCGGTCAGCGAGCCTATCGTGAAGCGTTACATCGCGCGCCACCGCCTCGAGAAAAAAGATCCGAAAGCGGCAATGAGCGAACCTGTCGAACCCATCCTTTATTATCTCGACCGCGGGGCTCCGGAGCCCATTCGCACCGCTCTTCTCGACGGCGCGCGCTGGTGGAACCAGGCGTTTGAAGCCGCCGGATACAAGAACGCCTTCCGCGTGGAACTGATGCCCGAAGGCGCGGACCTAATGGACCTGCGCTACAACGTCATTCAGTGGGTGCATCGCGCCACGCGCGGTTGGTCGTATGGCGCAGCGGTCATCGATCCGCGTACCGGCGAAATCATCAAAGGACACGTTACGCTGGGCTCGCTTCGCGTGCGGCAGGACTATCTGATTGCCGAAGGCTTGCTCGCTCCCTATGAAAAGGGCAAACCGGCCTCCCCCAAGATGATGCAGATGGCGCTTGCGCGTCTTCGCCAGCTTGCCGCGCACGAAGTCGGCCACACGCTTGGACTGATGCACAACTACTCGGCGAGCACCGTCAACCGCTCTTCGGTGATGGACTATCCGCCGCCGCTCGTGAAGCTCGCCCCGGACGGCGCGCCCGATCTCGCCGACGCTTATGCCACGGGCATCGGCGACTGGGACAAGGTGTCGATCGCCTGGGGTTACAGCGACTTCGCGCCCGGCACGGACGAACATGCGGCGCTCGATAAAATCCTCAGCGAGGCGTTTGGCCGCGGGCTTCGCTATCTCACCGATCAGGACGCGCGGCCGCCCGGTTCTTCCAGCAGCGTTGCGCATCTTTGGGACAGCGGCTCGAACGCCGTCGACGAACTGAACCGCATCATGCAGGTTCGCGCCGCCGCGCTGAAGCGCTTTGGAGAAAACAATATTCGGGAAGGCTCGCCGCTGGCCACTCTCGAAGACGTCCTCGTGCCCATCTACATGTACCACCGCTATCAGGTGGAAGCTGCGAGCAAGCTGGTCGGCGGAATGGACTACACCTTTGCCCTGCGAGGCGATGGCGAAGTCCCCACGCAAATCGTCGCGCCCGCCGAACAGCGGCGCGCCCTCGCTGCCGTGCTCGCCACGCTCAAACCGGAAACGCTCGCCCTTCCGGAATCGCTGCTCAGGACTATTCCGCCTCGCCCGCCCGAATATCCCCGCGGTCGCGAGGATTTCAAGATTCACACCAGTCCGGCCTTCGACGCGCTCGCTCCAGCCGAATCCGCGGCCCAGCACACGCTGCAATTTCTCTTTAATCCGGAGCGCGCCGCACGCCTTGTCGAGTTCCACGCCCGCAATGCCGATAATCCCGGCCTCGACGAAGTCATTGATTCGGTTCTCAACGCCACCTGGAAGTCGCCCCATCCCGCCGACTACAACGGAGAAGTTGCCAACGCCGTGGATGAAGTGGTGCTGTTTGACCTAATGGCCCTGGCCGCAAATGAACATGCGAGCGACCAGGTCCGCTCCGTTGCCTGGTCGAAGCTCAAGAATCTGTGGGCCTGGCTCCAGTCCCCTTCCGAGCTCGAAAAGGCTATGCCACTTAACGCGCATGTTCTCTATGCCGTACGGCAAATCGAATTATTTGAGAAAGACCCGAAGCACATCGACCTGACTCCGCCGGTCGAGCCGCCGGACGGGCCCCCCATCGGCAGTATGGGTACGCTCGATTGCGATTGGCAGCCCTAGTTCCACGAGAAAGAGGAACTTTCCGAGCAGACCGATAGGCGCTTCGCTCGTCTATACAGCCAGGGAGGGTATGTCCATGAAATCGTTCGTCAGGTTTTGTCTCCTTTCTGTTGCCGCGGTCTGCGGATTCAGCATTTCGGCCAGGGCCCAGGACGCTCCCACTCCCCCCACTCCACCTGCGTCTCCATCTTTCGAGTCCCTTACGCCCCCTACGCCGCCGACCCCTCCAGTTCGCTTCTACGGAGCGCCCGCGACTCCGGCGCTCCCGGCGTCTCCTAGGATGCCTGCCATGCCGGCAATGCCCGCGGTTCCCGCTGTCCCGGCCGTTCCGGGCTGGCCCGATGGGGACCACCGTCACTCGATGAGCATGTCGAGCGGCCACCATGAGCCTAGAACGGATTGCTCCGACTTCCAGGTTCGATTCGACGATCGCGACGCCGTCACGGAATCGGAAGAACGCACGATAACCAAGGCCGATGCGCCTACGCTTCGCGTTCACCCTCACAAAAACGGCGGCGTTCAGGTACAGGGGTGGGACCGAGACACCTATTCGGTGACGTCCTGCAAGTTCGCGTCCAATGAAGGCGGAAGCGCCCAGCGAATTCTCGCGCAAATGACGCTTTCTGTTCGAAACGGAGAGGTTTCGACCAACGGGCCCAGCGATGACAGCGAATGGGCGATCTACCTGTTGATCCGCGCACCGAAAGCGTCGGTGATTGATCTCGAGACCACCAATGGTCCGCTCTCACTCTATAGCGTGGACGGAAAACTGACTGCCCATGCCACAAACGGTCCTATCACCCTGCGCGATTTTTCCGGTGATGCCGAAGTCCGGGCCGCGAATGGTCCCATCACGATCACCGGGAGCAGCGGCAACGTGCGCATCCATACGGAGAATGGTCCGATCTCCATCAACTTGAAAGGGACGACATGGAACGGAACCGGATTAACCGCCGATGCCGAAAACGGCCCCCTTACCCTTTCCGTTCCGTCCGATTACAAGTCCAGCTTCAGCGTCGAATCGCGGAATTACTCACCCATGAGTTGCCTCGCAAGCATTTGCGATAACGCGCGGAAAACCTGGGACGACCACAATCGTCGCATCGAATTTGGCGGCTCGCCGGCAATGATCAGGCTTTCTACAGTCAACGGCCCGGTCTCCGTGCAGTCCTCTCGCGACGAAATGTAGCGCCGGTTTTTTTACTTGGATCGGCAGGCCGCAGCCGAAGGCCTGGTCGCGGCCCGTCACGCGCCGTTCGCACTCGGCATGCCGCGAGGATGGACGCGCTCCGTCGCTTGCGGATAAGATTCCCGGCATGATTCCCGAAGCGCGCGTGGCCCAGCCGGTCACCGTATCAGAAGCCGTGCGCCTGGCGCGCGAAATTTTCAGCCTGGATGTCTCCGCCAAATGTCTTCCCGGCGAGTACGACGACAATTTTCATCTCGCCTCTGCCGGCGGACGCGAATTTGTACTGAAAATCATGCATCCGGCGAGGGAGCAGTCTTTCGTCGAGATGCAGTGCCAGGCGCTCGAGCACTTGGCCAGGCGCGCGCCCCAGCTTCGATTGCCGAGCGTCTGCCGAACGCCAGGCGGCGACGCGTTCACCGTTCTGACGCTCTCAGACGGTACGAAGCGTCTCCTCTGGCTGCTCACGTTTGTTCAGGGAACCGTTCTCGCGAAAGTAAACCCGCACAGCCCCGGGCTGCTCGAGAGTCTCGGCCGGTTTCTCGGCGAGATGGATGCCGCGCTAGAGAATTTCTCTCATCCCGCCGCCCATCGGGAATTGAAATGGGATCTCGCTTGCGCCGGCTGGATTCAGGACTATCTCCACCACATTGGAGATCCCGGGCGTCGCGCGATCGTTGAGCGCTTTCTTGCACGGTACGTATCGGAGGTTCTGCCGGCGCTGAAATCGCTGCGACGCAGCGTCATCTATGGGGACGCGAATGATTACAACGTGCTGGTCGGCCCCCCGTGGCCGCAACCCCGAAAAGTAGCCAGCCTGATCGATTTCGGGGACATGCACTTTGGTCTCACCGTCTCCGAGGTGGCAATCGCGGCTGCTTACGCGATGCTTGGCGAGAGAGACCCGCTACCCGCGGCCAGCGCCGTCGTCGCCGGATATCACAGTGTTTTTCCGCTCCATGAGGCGGAGATCGCCGTGCTCTATGCGCTGATCGGAATGCGGCTCGCCGTCAGCGTCACGAATTCCGCCCACCGCAAGTCCCTCGTTCCCGACGACCCCTACGTGACGGTTACGGAGGGTCCTGCTTGGGAGGCGCTCCGGAAGCTGGCGGCCGTCCATCCAAGATTTGCTTACTACCGCTTTCGCGATGCTTGCGGTTTGCCCGCCGTGCCGCAAAGCGAGAAGGTCGAGCGATGGCTTGGTTCCCAGGCGGGCAGCGCGCGGTCGATCCTCGATGCCGATTTCCGTACCTCCCCGAGCGTAGTCTTTGATTTGAGCGTCGGCAGCACGTTCCTTGGCGCTGATCCGAGGGCGGCAGAGGCCGAAAACCTCAGCCAGGCGATCTTCCGCAAATTGAAGAGCGCAAATGCCTCCGTTGGAGTCGGACGCTACAACGAACCACGCCTCGTCTATACCTCTCCCCTTTTCGGAATCACCGCAAGCCCCACCGCTGAGCGCCGAACGGTTCATCTGGGAATCGATCTATTCGCCGCTCCCGGCACGCGGGTCCACGCGCCGCTGGATGGCGTGGTCCACGCCGTCGCCATCAACACTGCGCCGCTCGACTACGGACTGCTTGTAATTCTTCGTCACACGACCCCCGACGGACTGGAATTTTTCACGCTCTATGGCCATCTTCGGCGCGACACCTTCGATACGCTGCAACCCGGGGAGCGCCTTGCCTGCGGCCAGCAATTCGCCTCGATCGGCGATGTTCATGAAAACGGCGGCTGGCCGCCTCACCTTCATTTTCAGGTCATCGTGGACCTGCTCGACCACGGTTCGGATTTTCCCGGCGTGGCCCCCGCCTCCGAGCGCAACGTATGGACATCCCTTTCGCCCGATCCCAATTTGCTGCTCGGCATTCCCGCCGTGCGCTTCCCGCCGAAGGAGCCGAATTCGGGAGAGACTCTTTCCGCTCGTCGCGAGATCCTCGGCAAAAATCTCAGCATTTCGTATGAGCAGCCACTGAAAATTGTCCGTGGCTGGATGCAATATCTCTACGATGACACTGGCCGCGCCTTTCTCGACGCTTACAACAACGTTCCGCTCGTCGGCCACAGCCATCCGCGCGTCGTGCGTGCTGTCCAGGAGCAGATCGCCCTTCTCAACACCAATACCCGCTACCTCCACGACAATGTGAACCGCTACGCCGAGCGCCTCACGCGTCTGCTGCCGGAGCCGCTGCGCGTCTGTTATTTCGTCAACTCCGGCAGTGAAGCCAACGAACTTGCGCTACGTCTCGCCCGCACGCACACCGGCCGCGAAGATGTCGTCGTTCTCGAACACGCCTACCATGGCCATACGACAACACTCATCGATATCAGCCCGTACAAATTTGACGGCCCCGGCGGATGCGGCCGCAAGCCCTGGGTCCACGTCGCGCCCATTCCCGACGACTATCGCGGGCCTTACCGGCGCGGAGATGCCGACGCGGGAAAAAAGTACGCGCAGCGCGTCGCGGAGGTTCTGGAAAACATGCGCCCGGAAGGCCGAAGCCCGGCTGCGTTCATCGCCGAAACGCTTCCGAGCGTCGCCGGTCAAATCGTTTTTCCGCGGGGGTACCTCGCCGAAACCTACAAGCACGTCCGCGCCGCAGGGGCCCTTGCAATCGCCGACGAAGTGCAGGTCGGCTTCGGCCGCCTCGGCACGCATTTCTGGGGATTCGAGACGCAAGGCGTGGTCCCGGACATTGTCGTGCTCGCGAAACCAATCGGAAACGCGTTCCCGTTAGCGGCTGTTGTGACCACGCAGGAGATCGCCCGAAGCTACAACAACGGCATGGAGTTCTTCAGCACGTTCGGCGGCAATCCCGTTGCCTGCGCGGCGGGACTCGCTGTCCTCGAAGTGCTTGAGGAAGAGCAACTCCAGGAAAACGCTTCGCGCACGGGAGGCTATCTCGCGGAGGGGCTCAAAGCTCTCGGAGAAAAGCACGCTCTGATTGGCGACGTTCGTGGCGCGGGACTCTTCCTCGGCCTAGACCTGGTTCTCGATCGTGAAACGCGCGCGCCCGCCCCGCGGCAAGCTTCCTACGTCGTCAATCGCCTCCGCGAGCGCGGCATTCTCACCGGCACCGACGGCCCGCATCATAACGTCATGAAACTGCGCCCGCCGCTGAATTTCAGGCAAGCCGACGCCGAACTTCTGGTAACCACTCTCAGCGCGATCCTTGCCGAGGACGCCGCCCAACCCGGCTGACCCTGAACTCCTGACTGGACACCGGGGCACGCCCGGCGAATCCGCACCTGGATGACATCGCCGAACGATCCGGCTTGAACTCTTCGGAAGTTCTCGCTACGCTTTTCGTTCTGGAGAGGAAAGGCATCGTCCGGCAATTTTCGGGAAAGCAGTCCAACAAAGTGTTGTTTTAGCGGCAGATACGGCGCGAATCGCCCTCGGGTCCTCCGGCATCTAAACGCTCTGAGTATCCCGGATGCGGATCGCAGCATCTAGTCTAAGTTAGCGAGAAGGACACACGCCGCCCTCTCCAGCTCTCCCAGCAGCACATTACGGGGTTACAAAGAAAAGATGGCTCGTTCGCTTGTGATCGTTGAGTCGCCTGCAAAGGCGAAGACAATTAACAAATACCTTGGGCGGAATTTCCTCGTCAAGGCCTCCATCGGCCACGTGATGGACCTGCCCAAGAAGACGATCGGCATCCGTCTGCCCGGGGAAGAAGAGAGCAACGGCAAGAAAAAGAAGCGAGCCAAGAAGGGCGCGAAGAAAGTAAAAGAAAAGCCGGTTCGTCCCCCCATCTCCCTCGACGACGAAAAAATCTTCGAGCCCACTCTTCAAATCATCGCCGGCAAAGGCAAGATCATCAACGACCTCCGCAAAGCTGCGAACACCGCGGACGCCATCTATCTCGCGGGCGACCCGGACCGCGAAGGCGAAGCCATTTCCGCGCACCTCGCCATGGTGCTGTCGAAGCCGTCCAAATATCCGGAGCAGGAACCCACCGTCTCGCGCTTCAAGAAAAAGAACGTCAAGCCCGAAGTGGTGGAAGAACCGAAGGAAGAAGCGAAGAAAGAAATTCCGGCCATCGATCCAAAGAAAATCTTCCGCGTTACGTTCAACGAGATCACGCCCAAAGCGATTCGCGCGGCCTTCGAGCACCCCAGAAAAGTCGACGCAAATCTAGTCGACGCCCAGCAAGCCCGCCGCGTGCTCGACCGCATCGTGGGCTACAAGGTCTCTCCGCTTCTCTGGAATAAAGTCCGCCGCGGTCTTTCCGCAGGGCGGGTGCAGACGGTCGCTCTTCGCCTGATCGTTGAGCGCGAGCAGGAAATTCGCGCATTCGTCCCGCAGGAATACTGGACGATTCACGCGATGCTCGATGCCGGGCAGCCGCCGCTGTTTGAAGCCAAGCTATCGAAGCACAAGGGCGAAGACATCGAAGTCGCCAACCAGGAAGCCGCCGATAAGATCGTCGCCGCGGTGAGCAAAGCAAAATGGCAAGTTGCCAGCGTCACGCAAAGAGAAAAGAAAAGGAACCCGCCTCCGCCCTTCACTACGTCGAAGCTGCAACAGGCCTCCTATAACCGGCTTCGTTACTCGGCAAAAAATACCATGCGAGTGGCCCAGGGCCTGTATGAAGGCGTCGAACTCGGCAGCGAAGGCTCCGTTGCGCTGATCACTTACATGCGCACGGACTCTGTAAACGTTTCGCAGGATGCGCTGGCGCAGGTACGCGAGCTCATCCCTGAAAAATTCGGCTCCGCCTATCTGCCGGAGAAGCCCAACTACTACAAATCCAAGAAAGACGCGCAAGAAGCGCACGAAGCCGTCCGCCCAACGGATGTAACGCGCACGCCGGAAGACGTCCGCAAGTATCTGAAGGAGGATCAATTCAAGCTGTATCAATTGATCTGGCAGAGATTTGTGGCTTCCCAAATGATGCCGGCGGTGTTCGATCAGACGACGATTGACATTTCCGCGGCGGACTACACGTTCCGCGCGACCGGAATGGTGCAGAAATTCGCCGGCTATCTGGCCGTGTATCAGGCCGAGGTTGTGGATGTGGCCGACGACGAAAAGAGCGACGAAGGCGAGGGCAATGCTCTTCCGCGTGTAACCGAGGGCCAGGCGCTCAGGCTCGACAAAATCCGTCCCGACCAGCACTTTACGCAGCCTCCGCCCCGTTATAACGATGCGACGCTCGTCAAGGATCTGGAAGAAAAAGGTATTGGCCGTCCTTCCACCTATGCCTCGATCATTTCCGTCATCGTCGAGCGCGAATACGTAATCAAGGAGCAGGGCCGTTTCTCGCCGACCATGCTGGGCGAGCGCGTGAGCTTGCTGCTCGTCAAAAGCTTTGAAGATATTTTCGATGTCACCTTCACCGCTCGCCTCGAAGAAGAACTGGACGAAATCGAAGAAGGCAAACTCCCCTGGCGCGAAGCCGTAAAGGAATTCTGGGAAAAGTTCATCGTCGATCTCGACCGCGCCGACGACGAGATGCTCTCTTACAAAGCGGGCATTCCCACCGGCAAAAAGTGCGAAAAGTGCGGGGAAGGCGAACTGCTCGAGCGCATCAGCCGCCTGGGTTTCTTTTTGGGCTGCTCACGCTATCCCGACTGCGATTTTATCCAGGATTTGTCCCCTGCCCTGCCGGACGCAGCTCCGGGTGAAGTAAAAGTCGAGTATTGCCACAACTGCGGCAAGGAGATGGTTATCAAGGCGGGCCGGTTCGGACCGTTTCTGGCGTGCTCCGCATATCCGGATTGCCAGACCACCCGCCGTCTTGTCGAGGGCACGCGCAGATCCATGCAGCCCGACGAGCTGCTCGACGAAAAATGCACGCTCTGCGGCAACGGCCTTGTCAAGAAACACGGCCGCTTCGGCGAATTCATCGGCTGCACCGGCTATCCCAAGTGCAAATACACGCGCCCCATCACCATGGGCATCCAATGTCCGAAGTGCAAGGAAGGCGAATTCGTCCGCCGCGGCAGCGCCGGAAAAGGCGGCCGTGGCCGTCCGCGCATATTCTACGGCTGCTCGCGCTATCCCGATTGCGATTTTACGACGCCCTTCATGCCCATCGCCGAGCCGTGCCCCAAGTGCGGAGCCCCGTTCATCGTCGAAAAGAAAACCAAGATTGGTTTGGTGCACACCTGCCTGAAGGAAAGCTGCGACTGGGAGAAGCTGGCGCCTGAACCCGCTGCGCAGCCGCAAGTTCAGCCGGAAGAAGCTACACCGGTTGGGGCCAAGCCGTAACTCATCCCGCGGATGGTTTGGCTTCGCTTTGGCGGGGGAACTTCCCAGTCCGTGCTTGATCAATCCGATTGGCCCGAACAAAGCGATTAGAGCCAGCCCAGTTTTCTGAAGGACTGGTGCGCTGATTAGGCCCCTTTGACCGAGATAGCTGTCCTATAATCAGTGACGGAGGAGCAGCCGAGTTCCCCGCGACGCAAAATGAAAACAGCTATCGGCAAATATCTCGAATACCTTCGGGCAGTGAAGAATTCCTCGCCGCACACCATTTCCAACTACGGCAAGGATCTCGCCCAATTCGTCGCCTATCTCTCTCCGCCTGGTCTCGAGCCGCCCGCGCTAACCGCCGTCACGCACAACACCATCCGCGAATTCGTCGGCTATTTGCACGACCAACGCCTTCAAAAGAGCTCGATCGCCCGCAAGCTGGCCGCGCTCCGCTCCTTTTTCAAGTACTGCGTCCGCGAAGGCCGCTTGGAGGAAAATCCCGCGCGGCTTGTCCCGACTCCGAAGCTGCCCAAACGCATCCCCTCCGTGCTTTCCGCCGAAGAGATGAACGGCTTTCTGAATCAGCTCGCGGAGATGGGCCCCGCTTCGAGCGCCCCAGGCGGGCCTCCGAGGAAGAACGCCAATGCTTCTCCCCGCAGACTCGCCGCACTTCAAGAGGAAGGCCTCCTGCTCCGCCGAGACCGCGCTCTGCTCGAATTGCTCTACGCCGCTGGCCTTCGCGTCAGCGAGCTCACCGGCCTCAACCTATCCGACATCGAGCGAAAAGATCTCATGCTGCGTGTCCGCGGCAAGGGCGACAAGGAGCGCATCGTCCCCTACGGCTCGAAAGCCCAGGAAGCGCTCGACAAATATTGGCCCCTGCGCGAGCATTTGCTCCTGGAAGCCTCGAACCGTCGCGGCCGGCACCGCGATGCCCCTCACACCGAAGCCGTTTTCCTGAATTACGCCGGTCGCCGCCTTACGCAACGCTCCGTCGGCCGCATCGTCAAGAAATACGTCCGCCTCGTCAACGCCAACTGGGACATGCACCCCCACTCCCTCCGCCACGCCTTTGCCACTCATCTCCTCGCTGATGGCGCCGATCTCCGAGCCATCCAGGAACTCCTCGGCCACCAATCGCTCTCCACCACCCAAAAATACACGCACGCCTCCATTCGCCAGCTGATGGACATCTACGACAAGGCGCATCCGCACGCGTAAACAATTCCGGATTCCGCTCGTAGCTTCCTCAAACGAAGATTCGAGCACGCGGGAGTCGCCGGATCGTCGGCACGATTCTCGGCTTCCTTTTCGACTTCTGTTTTTCCCACGAGGAGCGGCCGGTGCATTTACCGATCGTTTCCGAGGAACTCCCTGGCAATCGCGTTACATTCTCTGAAGGCCGCTTCTTCGCTGTGCGGGCTATGTTTGCCGTTGCCCAGAAACCTCATCGCCGCTTGCGGCACTGCCTTGCTGACAAGATCCATCTCCCCGGGTTCGGTTCGGGGATCGAGGCTTCCGTGCAAAAATAACGCCGGCACCCCAAGTTCCCGGAGTTGCCCGTCGTACAAATCCTCATCCGGCCGTTTTACGGAATCCGCAATCCGAAACCACACGCCGCAATTCCGCTCCAGCACTGCCGGCCATTGCGCCGCTCCGTGGTCTTCTGCCAGGAGCCTCTTCGTCTCTTCTCCCAAATCTTCAGGATTCGCGGCAAATCGCTCAAAGAACGATCTCGATCCCGGCTTTCTCCGCAGAAAATGGAACGCTTCCAGAATCAGACACTCGCAGCGCTTTGGCGCCGCTAGCCCGGTCATTAGGCTGATGACCGCCCCATCGCTGTGTCCCCACAATGCGGCTCGCTCGATCCCCAGCGCGTCAAGAAACAGGAGAGTCTCTGCCGCCGCGCGCCGGTGAAAATCCAGCGGCATCTCTCCCGGGACTCGCGTCGAGTGCCCGTATCCTGTACGGTCGGGAATCAGGATCCGGTATTCGCTCTCGAGCGCCCGAATCTGGCGATCAAAGGGATAGATTCTATAGCCCCAGCCGCCGTGCAGAAATACCAGCGGCTTTCCTCGCCCATATTCCCGGTAGTGGATCGTTAGAGGACTAATCCCTGGCGCATGCGGCGAGTCGCGGAGTTCGACCGTTGGCACCTAAGCCTGCCTTTCCGGTAAGCGCCACTCCGACTTGCCCGGTTCGAAGCTGTTTTTCGCTGCTCTCACCGGCGTACCTTACGACACCCCGTTCCCCAACTCAAGCCGCCCCGGACCGCCAATAAAAAACGGCTGGCAGCAAACGCTGCCAGCCGTTCTGACTTCTCAGTCGAAGATTCTGATCGAATTACCGGTGCCCACCGCCGCCATGGCCTCCGCCACCGCCGTGGAAACTGCCGCCGCCACCATGGAAGCTGCCACCGCCGTGGAAGGAAGCGCCGCTACCGCCGCGGAATCCACCACCAACCGATCCGCGTCCAGCCGCGCCACGGGCAAACCCGCCTCTTCCAGCGAATCCGGCCCCGCGTCCCTCAAATCCCCGGCCTGCAAATCCACGTCCGCCAAAACCGCCCCGTCCGCCGAAGCCCGGACGGCCCCAGTAGCCTCCACGGAACCCGTGGAACCAGGGTCCAGCTCCGATAAACACGCCGCCATAGAACCAATCGGGTCCATAGTAACCGTAGGGCGCGCAGGCATACGGTGCATACCCGTAATATCCATACTCACAAACGGGTGCAGCATAACCGCCGTAACCGGGCCCAACTCCGATACCAACTCCAACCCTAACCTGTGCCTGGGACGGCGTGGCCAGCGCGAAAGCGCCAACAGCCAATAACGCCAAATATTTGAAATATCTCATGTTCTTGTCCTCGCCAGATCCGAACCTGCTCGAACCACTTCGGATCTAAGTGCTTTCAGGTGTCTCACTCATTCTGAAGCACCTATGTAGTTTAACTCCAAAACGCAACAAAAGTTGCGGTCAATCGATTCCGGGTCTCAGCTGCCCCGGGCCGCATCCTGACGCTTTTAGCCTCTCCGTGCCTTCTCTCACCTTCCCGCCCCAGCCTTAACCTCACTTACCTTCAATTAATTGTTCGCTTATTCTTCGCTATAGGAGGACCCATGCCCCTCTATTTAGTCAGCTACGACATTAAAGAAGAGAACCGCGACGAATACCAAGAACTGTGGGACTACCTTGATGCTCTAGGCGGAGTCAGAATCCTGTTTTCGGAATACGCGGTTCCCTTCAACGACGGCGGCGCATTCGATCTAGCCACTAAAATCAACAAACATTTAAAAACAGGAGACCGACTACTTGTTTGCGAGTTGTTCGATGGAGAATCTCAGACTCGGGCTTGGGTCAGACTTCGAATTGGAGATGACGCTTTCCAAGAAATGCTGACGAACTACGCCCGCACCCTCAACTAACTTCGAAGTTCGGAGAAGATTCCTACGACGTAGCTAGTTGAAATGTGCTCCGCGTCGGGGTCGCCAATCATCGGAATTGCACGGCAGCTAATGACTTTCGCGGGGCTGTAGGTTGCTTCTTTGTCACGCACAGCGCCGTACAGCTTAACGAGCATCGCGTAGTCCACGTTAGAGCCAAACGCTTTCTCCACAGCTTCCCGATAGACTCCATGCGGACAGTAGCGCGAATACTAAAACCCTAGTAACTTGGCATAAACTTATCTTGAATTCATACTGGGACCTCGCCCTATGCCCCCAACCAAACCTCCCGAGAGTCTAGCCTTTACATCCCTAGCTGCGCTTTACGCGCAATTTCAAGCTCTTCTTGTCGGTAAGGAATTTCTATGCCCCGCTAGACAAATTCCGATAGTCATAACGAGGATGCCCCACATTTAGTTGAAAGTTGAGAACAAGAAGCAGCGGCTCTCGCCCGAACTCGGATAGAGTTCGGGTTGCGAATCCCTTTTAAAGGAGAGAGCCGCCGTGAGAAAGAAATACCAGAG
>Ga0210391_10000064_pt1 | contig 122299 bp, 111 predicted proteins | sample IncBWC12OmetaG_FD_160573 | JGI IMG/M metagenome (GOLD analysis project Ga0210391, IMG submission 160573) | Forest soil microbial communities from Barre Woods Harvard Forest LTER site, Petersham, Massachusetts, United States - Inc-BW-C-12-O ...
CGACGCGGTATGGATCTGGTAACGCGCAGAATCGCGGCCAGCGCCTCGGAATCCGTGTCTTCCGGCGGGGATTTTCTTGATCGCATACGTGAGTTTTTCCGGTAGCGGTTCTCCCCCGCACGGGGGACTCCGGGGCATGGGACACCTTTGCAGACTATTGCGGTGGCTGCACCCAATACCAGAGGCGCCCAAGCTCGCCGCCGAAACGCGGCACGAGCGCGCACGTGCGACGAGTATCTGACGGTGGCCGCTCAACTCGTCGCGGCTGCGTATTGCGCGCGCGCTGGCAATGCGCAGGCCACCCGATACCATATTGGGAATGCACTCGCGCTCCTCGACGGTAACTCGCCGTCTTCGGCTGCGGCCGCACGAGTTCGACTCGGAGGTCTTGCACCATGGCAGGCGCGGCGCGTCTCGACGCATATCGATGCTAACCTGGCGGGTGAACTACGCATCAAGGACCTGGCAGCCCTGGTGAATATCGGCACCAGTCACTTTTACCGCACGTTCAAATGCACGTTCGGCATGTCTGCCAGAGCTTGGATCGGGCGCCGGCGAATCCAAATTGCACAGACGCTCTTGATTTCGACGCGCGCCCCCTTGAGTGAGATCGCGTTCCGTTGCGGCATGGGCGATCAGGCGCACCTCATCCGCGCGTTCCGTCGCATCACCGGTGCGACGCCTCATGCATGGCGATTGATGTGTCAAGGCGCTGCCGAGGACCATATCGCCGATCTGGCGGGTGTGCGTGCGAGCCGGTCTCCTTGGCATTCCCCCGAAAGGGGGACTCCGTAAACTCCGCCGGACTGCGCACACTGGGAGTGTGACTGAGCGCCACACTCAACGCCATTTCGGCATTTGCAACAGCCGCGTCAACAATCGCACCGCGCGTGGCGTCCGGAGAATTGTGTCGCCTCTCCTCCTGCTGTGCTGCCTGTGCGGGTGCAACGGCTCCCCTTCGCGCAACATCCTGGGCTCGTACTTTCCATCATGGATGGTCTGTGCAGTGGGGGGACTCGTAGTGGCGCTCGCAGCCCGGGCCGCCCTGAAGGCCGCAGGAATCCTGCCCGAGATGCCAATGCCCCTGGTAGCACTCCTTTCGATCGGCTGCGCCACCACATTTGCGCTCTGGCTGTTGTGGCTCGCATGAGTGCGGCGCCACTCAGCGGCCCTACGGCTCGGGGAAAGGTCATCGCCTTCGGCTCGATCCTCGTCGCGCTGGTGCTGGGAATTCTGGTCGTGTTCGCCATCGACCGGCGCCCGCGCACGCATGACGGCCGCCTTTTTGCCTTCAGTGCCGCCATGGCGTCCGAAATCAACGGACGCATCATTCGTGTCTATGTGACCAACGATCAGCCCGTTGCAAAAGGCAGCCCTCTGATCCTCATCGATCCGGTGCCCTATGAAATGCAGCTGCGCCAGGCGCATGCGCAGGTCGCGGCGCTCCAATCACAGATCCATCTGACCGGCCGGCAGGTCGAATCGCAGAACTCCGGTGCACTCGCGGCGGAGAGCCAGGTCGAAAAGGCATCCGAGCAGTTGAAGTATGCCCAGGACACGCGGCAACGACTGGAACCGCTGGTCATGCCAGGTTTCGTCACCCAACAGCAACTCGACGAAGCTCGCACTAACGAGGCCGCGGCGCAGGCCGCGCTGACCGCGCTGACCAAGAGCGCGGAGCAGGCCCACCAGGCGGTCGGTGACACACTCAGCCTGGAGGCGCAGTTGGAGGGCGCGGAGGCCACCGAGGCGCTGGCCGCGCGTAACCTCGAGTTGACCACGCTGCGGGCCCCATTTGACGGCATAGTCGTTGGCCTGCAGATCGCGGAAGGGACCTTTGCGCTTTCCGGACATCCGCTCTTCAGCCTGATCAAGTCCAATGCCTGGTACGCCATCGCCGACTTCCGGGAGACGGAATTGCCGAGAATTGCGGTCGGCGACCGCGCGACTGTGTGGACCATGGCCGATAGCGCGCGCGCCATCAGCGGACGGGTCGAAAGCCTGGGGTCTGGCGTGCAGTCAACGGACCAGGATGGACCCAATCTTCCCAAGGTGGGTCGCGACTTGAACTGGGTCGTCGTGGCGCAGCGCTTTCCGGTCTGGGTCCGCCTCGATGCGCCTCCCCCCGAGGCGAAGCATGTCGGCATGACGGCCTCCGTCAAGGTCCATCATGGCGACGCTCGTTAACCCGACGCAGCGACACACGCCCTTGACTGCGTTCCTGTCCCAGGAGCTTGCGCCAAGAGAAGGCCGCGGCGTTGCCGTTGCTCATATAGCCGCCGCGACGACCCTGACGGTGGCGATTGCCATGGTGTTTCGCATCCCCCTGGCCGCCTATATGGCATATCTGGTCTTTCTGGTCAGCAAGGACGACCGCTCAGGCACTGTCACGACTGCAGTCGGCGGAGTTCTCGCGGTGACTTTGGCGGTGATTTTCACCCTCGGCCTGTCGCTGATGGACCTGGGTGAACCGGCAATCCGGCTGCCCGCCATGGCGCTGATTACTTTCCTCGCTATGCTCAGTGCGCGGACCTTTGCGCTTGGGCCCATCTCCTTCCTAGCGGGATTCATACTCGTCACGGTGCAATCGGTCATTGACGAGGTGCCCGATACCGAGGCATTTACGCGAACGGTGCTCTGGTTATGGGTTGTCGTGATTGTACCCGTCCTCATCACCGTGCTGATCAATCTGCTCTTCGGCTCCACTCCGTCCACCATAGCCCAACGTGGGTTCCGGAAGGTGCTTGCCGACCTCAATATGGCGCTTACGCGTGGTGATGTGACCGCTCAACTGCCGCACTGGCGGGCAACCCTGCAGCCGCTCCTTGAAAAGGCTCACGATGGTCGGGACAGCGGCTCACGCGGCGCGCCAGTGAGCCCGGCGGCCATCGCGCGGCTACTCGATGTGCTGGTAATTCTCGAGCAGTATCCGGACCCCATCCATGCCGATGAGCGGGCCCACCTGTGTTTCTTGGTTGGACAGTGTCTGGGGGCGTTGGACGAACCCCAAGGCGCCATCGGTCGGCCGCCGGCCTCTGACTCCCCACCCGTTGCAGCGCCACAAGCGGATGCTGACTCGGCCGTGCAGGCTGCGGCAACTGATGCTCTGCAGAGGCTTCAGGATGAAATCCTCAGGTCGCAGACACAGCAGGGCGGCCGCGCCGCACGCAAGCCGCGACCGATGTTCGTCCCGGACGCGTTGAGCAATCCAGAGAACTGGCAGTTCGCGCTGAAAACCACGATCGCCGTGATGATTGTCTACGCGGCCTACACCATGCGCGATTGGCCCGGATTGCGAACATCCATTGTGACCTGCTTCTTCGTCGCCCTGGGCAGCCTCGGCGAGACGGTGCACAAGTTGTCGCTGCGCCTCGCCGGAGCCCTCACCGGCGGCCTGATTGCAGGATTGTGCATCGTTTTTGTCCTGCCTCATTTCACCGACATCGGCCAGCTTTGTGCGCTCACCGCGGTGGTTGCCCTGTTCGCCGGTTGGGTGGCGACGAGCAGTGAGCGCCTCTCTTACGCTGGTCTGCAGATCGCCTTCGCATTCTTTCTGGGACTGCTGCAAACCGAAACGCCCGCTACCGACCTCACCGTTTTACGCGACCGGGCGGTGGGAATCATCTTAGGCAATGTCGTGATCACGCTGGTCTTCAGTACCTTGTGGCCCGAATCGGCCCGCACCAGGCTTCGCACTGCTCTCGCCGATGCGCAGCTTGCCATCGCAGCTCTTCTGCGATCGCCCTCGGACCGAGTTGCTGCAAGAGCGCGTACGGTTGAAGCCCTTGCGCGGGCCGATCAGTTCGAATCGCTCAGCCGCTTCGAACTCCAAATGCTGCACAGTGAGCGCTCGCCGATCGGCCACATGCCTGCCTTGCACAGCGTCGAACGCCTGGCCGCTGCCGCTTTCGTCGTGACCAGCGAGCCTTTAGCCCACGCGCTAGACACAGCAGCAACGTCGCAGATTGCGGCATGGTTGGACGCTGCGGGTCGCGCCACCGCCGGAATTGCCGCCGCCCCCGCGCCGCCCGTGCTATCCGCCGTCAAAGCCCAACCCGATGCCATGGCCGGCCTGCCGCGAGCAACGATGCTGGCACGGATTGCCACTGCTCAACTGCGTACGGAGATCGGGCGTGTCGCAGCCTCCGCGCTATAGACGCCTATCGACCCCTATCGCACTGGCGATGAGTCTCGCGGGCGGCGCCTTGCACGCGCAAGCGCCCGCCACCCCGAGCCAACCCTGGGCGATCCCGGACGCTGCGATTCAACGAGTCGGCACAGTCGACGAGGAGGCCTCCCAGTGGGTCCAGAAGCCCTATGACTTGTCAGGACTCATCGATCTGGCTCAGCGCACGAACCCTGCGACACGGGTCGCCTGGGAGGCAGCGCGCGCCGCGGCAGCCGAGATCGGCTTGGCCGAGAGCGCCTACCTGCCTCAGCTGACGTTGGAGGCGCTTGGCGGCTACGAACAGACCCCTCTTGCGGCCCCCAAGAACCTTGTTCCGAAGGGCTATTTCATCTCCGACTCACGCGAGATCATCCCTTCTCTCGCGCTTAAATGGCTGCTGTTCGACTTTGGCCGCCGCGACGCTAGCCTCGAGGCCGCGCGCGCCGACTCCTTCGTCGCGAATGCAAGCTTCACCGCCGTTCATCAGAAAGTCGTACTGGATGTGTCGCAAAGCTACTTCGCACTCGGGGCGGCACGGGGCCGGCTACGGGCGGTTCAAAAAGCACTGACGACGGCACAAACGGTCGAGGATGCCACCTCGGCCATGCGCGATCACGGCCTGGCTACCATAGTCGCTTTGGCCCAGGCCCGGCGCCAGACCGCCCAGGCGCGCTATGCAGTGGCGGCGGCGCAGGGGGACGAGCGGACAGCGCTGGCCGATCTGGTCGCGGCGATCGGCATTCGTGCCGCGACGCCCCTTGAAGTGGTCGACGGTGTAGACCTGCCGCTACCCACCTCACCCCAAGAGAGCATCGCCGCCGCCGTGAAGGCGGGTCTGGCGCATCGCCCGGACATCATTGCCGCACTGGGCGATGTGGATGCTGCGCAGGCATCCTTGAAAGCCGCACAGCGGGCATACCGTCCGAGCATCGGTCTGAGCGCGCGCGCCTTCGAGAACTTCGGTTCGCTAAGTTCAGATGGCGGACCAACCTCGACGGTCGACCGCGCCGGAGAGAGTATTCTGCTGTCCTTTAGCGTGCCGCTCTTCGACGGTGGCGAACGTGCCGATCACATCTCAATTGCCCGCGCGAAACTGCGCGAATCTCAGGCCAATCTCGACCTGACTCGCGATGCGGTTGCGCAACAGGTAGTCCGGGCCTACGACGGGTTACTGACCAATCTCGCGGAATATGAGGCAGCCGAGGCCCTCCTGCAGGCGGCCCATACGTCGTACGATGCCGCGCTGTCCTCTTATCAACACGGCGTCGGCACCTATACCGAACTGGCATCGGAAGAAAACGCGGTGGCGGATGCTGATAGGCAGCTCGAGGATGCGCATGCCGGCGCCCATTCGGCCGCGGCGGCATTGGCCTTCGCGGTAGGTCTCAACGCGCGTGCCGATACACAGGGTCCTTGATCGCCGCCCCCGTGCCACATTGCCCCATCAGCGTTGCATTCGCATCAGCTGATCCATCGAGACCATGTTGTGGTTCAGATTCGCCATGATGAACATCGTTCCGAACACCACCAACGCTGTGATGAAGACTCCGAAGGCCAGCGCGAAGAAATTATTCGCCTGATCCGGTGCGCTGGAGACATGCAGAAAGAAGGCCACGTGTACCCCCATCTGCGCAACCGCTAGCACCGCGATCAGAATCGGCACCGATCGCGTATACACCAGGGGTGTCGAAGACGCCCAGAACGACGCCGCGGTCAACACCAGCGCGAAGGCGAGCCCAATGAGATAGCTTCGTCCGTGGTGCGGGTCAGAGCGTGTCGCTACACCGGGCGAGTGGCCCTGCGCCGGAGATACCGATTCCATCAGTGAGCTCCCAAGTAGACGATACTGAAGACGCCGATCCAGACGATATCGAGTGCGTGCCAGAACAGGCCGAAGCAGAAGAATCTTCGCGCCACCATGGGTTGGAAGCCGAGCGTGGCCACTTGCAGCAACATGAGCACAAGCCAGACCAGTCCCAGCGTCACGTGCAGTCCATGAGTGCCCACCAGGGCAAAGAATGACGACAGAAACGCGCTGTGCGACGGCCCCGCTCCCAGCGATACCATGCCGGCAAATTCGCTCACTTCCATCCAGAGGAAGGCGGCGCCCAGCGCGAAAGTAGCCAGCATCCACAGATACAGCGCTCGAGCGTCGGTGCGCGCCACAGCCAACGTGCCGAAGCCGCAAGTCACACTCGATGTCAGTAGGCACAGCGTTTCCAGAAAGACGTGCCGCTTGTCGAACAACTCCACGCCGGCGGGACCCCCCGCAATCGCGCTGGAAAGCACCGCATAGGACGCGAATAGCACCGCGAATAGAATGATGTCCGACAGCAAAAACAGCCAGAACCCGAACCCCGCCACAACTCGCGCGGGCGCGGGACCCTGTTGCGACAGCGGAATGGCCGGCTCAAGCCCTAGGGATTCACTCGTTGCGCTCATGCGGGCTTTCGCACATTCAGCCGTTCAAATTCCGACACTTCATCCGCCGTAATGATCATTTCCCGATCCTTCTGCCATGCCTGTCTGAGCCCGACGGCCGCCGCACCTATGAGGCCGATGACTGCCAGCCACTCAATCCTCCAGATCAGGGCAAATCCGAGCACTACCGCAAAGAATGCGACGAATACCCCAGTGGGCGTGTTTCGCGGCACGTGTACAGCTGCCACAGGGCGGTCCGTGGCGTGCGCGAGGGCAGGTCCGCTCCCGTCCTTCGCGGCCCAATAGGCGTCCGTACGATCCACTTCAGGCAGATGGGTAAAGTTCCACGCCGGCGGCGGCGATGGAATGGACCACTCCAGGGTGCGGCCGTTCCATGGGTCTCCCGTCAGGTCGCGGTTGCGGCCGCGCGCGCGAATGCTTACGGCAAGCTGCACCCCCGTCAGAATGATTCCACAGAGGATGAGCCCGGCGCCGGCGAGGGCCACTAACATCAGAGGCTGCCAATGCAGGTCTGGGTAGTGCTGCATGCGTCGGGTTGCGCCCATGAGTCCCAAAGCGTACAGGGGCATGAAAGCCAGATAAAAGCCGAAGAACCAGCACCAGAACACCGCCTTGCCGATACGCTCATTGAGCTTGAATCCGAAGGCCTTGGGAAACCAGTAGGTGTATCCAGCCATGACGCCGAAGACGACGCCGCCAATCGCCACATTGTGAAAGTGCGCGATGAGAAACAGGCTGTTATGAAGGACGAAGTCCGCCGGTGGGATGGCCATCAAGACCCCGGTCATGCCGCCGATCACAAAGGTAACCATGAAGCCAAGTGTCCAATAGATGGGTACGGTAAAGCGCACACGACCGCCGTAGAGGGTGAAGAGCCAGTTGAATATCTTCACGCCTGTGGGCACCGCGATAATCATTGTCATGATGCCGAAGAAGGCATTGACGTCGGCGCCTGCGCCCATGGTGAAGAAGTGATGCAACCACACCATGAATGACAGGACACAGATCGCCATCGTCGCGAGCACCATCGAGCGGTAACCGAACAACGCTCTTCCGGAAAAGGTCGCGACAACCTCGGAAAACACACCGAAGGCCGGCAGTATCAGAATGTAGACTTCCGGATGACCCCAGATCCAGATCAGACTTACGTACATCATGGGACTGCCGCCGAGATCATTCGTAAAGAAATGAAAACCGCAGTAGCGATCCAGCAGCAGCATGGCGAACGTCGCGGTGAGCACGGGGAACGCAGCGACGATCAGCAGATTGGATGCCAGGGCGGTCCAACAGAACACCGGCATACGCCTGTAGCCCATTCCGGGCGCACGCATTTTCAGTATGGTCGTCGTGAGATTGATACCCGATAGCAGAGTGCCGAGACCGGAGATCTGCAGCGACCACAGGTAGTAATCCACGCCGACGCCCGGCGAGTAGGCAAGCTCGCTAAGCGGCGGATACGCTAGCCATCCGGTTCGGGCAAACTCCCCGACAAACAGCGAGAGATTTATCAACAACACGCCCGCGGCCGTGAGCCAGAAGCTCACGGAATTCAGGACCGGAAAGGCCACATCGCGCACCCCAAGCTGCAAAGGCACCGCGAAGTTCATCAGGCCGATCACAAACGGCATCGCCATGAAAAAGATCATGATCGTGCCGTGCGCCGAGAACACCTGGTCGTAGTGCTCGGGCGGGAGATATCCGGCCGCGTTCCCCGCCGCGAGCGCTTGCTGAGTGCGCATCATGATGGCGTCCGAGAAGCCGCGGATCAGCATTACCAGCGCCAGTATCATGTACATCACACCGATGCGCTTGTGGTCGACGCTGGTGATCCACTCCCGCCACAGGTAGGGCCACCATCCCTTGACGGTGACGAGTCCCAACACACTCGCCAGGACGACACCCACCGTCGCAACGGTAATCATGATGATCGGCTGGTCGAAGGGGATCACGGCCCAGCTCAGTCGTCCGAACATGTCAGCGTGCCTCCTCTGCCGACCACTGCGTCGCGATCTTGCCGCTTGCCACAGTGTTGAAAAGTTCCGGATCGACCTGCCCATAGCTCAAGGGCTCGGTGGCGTGGGATGGCCTGGCGAGTTCTGCGAATACCGCCTGGTTCAGCCCTCCTCCCCTGGCGCGTGTTTCCCCGAGCCATTGCTGGAATTGCGCCGGCGAGGTGACAACCAAGGCGAAGTGCATGTCAGAAAATCCGTCGCCACTGAACTGCGCGGAGAGACCTTTGTAGGTTCCGGCCTGGTCAGCCTGTAGATTCAACTGAGTCGTCATTCCGGGCATGGTGTAGATCTGACTACCCAGTTGTGGGATGAAGAAACTGTTCATGACGCTGGTCGAAGTCAATCTGAAATGAATCGGTACTCCAACGGGAACCGTCAGCTGGTTCACTGTCGCTATACCCTGGCTCGGGTAGATGAAAAGCCAGCGCCAATCCAGCGAAACCACCTCGATCTCCACAGCTGCCTCCTTGGAGACCAAGGGCTTGGGAGGGTCGAGATCGTGGGACGTGATCCACGCCATGCCGCCGAGAAAGGCGATCAGTAGCGCGGGAATCGCCCAGATGATCAACTCGATGCGGCCGGAATACTGCCAGTCCGGTTGGTACCTGGCGCGCTGATTGCCGGCGCGGAACCACCAGGCGAATGCCAGCGTGAGCACGATGACTGGAATGACCACCGCCAGCATGACGGCGGTCGCGTCGGTAAGAATCAATCGCTCGGCAAGCCCGATGGGCCCGTGAGGGTCCAATACGCCATCGCCACACGAAGAAAGCATCATGCATAAGGCCGGAGCCGCAACCGCCCGGGTCCACGGTTGCCGCCGGCCACAGGATTTCAGAGCGGGATTGAGAGCACCCGCGATCCCCTGCGCCTGCTGAGAATTTCCGGCCATGAATTCATACTGAGCAGCGCCGCTTCTGGGGCATATCCCCCTTCCGGGGGACAACGGCAAGGCGAGAAGCTGCGGGCTTGCCACGACGGGACGAATCACGAAGCACTTTTTCGCCGCGACGGCGCTGATGACCGTCGCGCAACACCGCCGAATTCTCCAAGTCGGTGTCGGCTCTATACAAGATCCCCTGCCTCCGATGCATCACCCTTGCCACCCAGCAACAGCATTGTTGCAGAGGAGGACACCCTCCCCGGCTCCTCCTCAACTCTTGCGGCAGGCTGCCCAATCAGTCTGCCGCCTTCTTACCCTTTAATGGCCCTTAGGCCCGGATGGTCTGGAAATGACTGGCAGCACGAGAGCAAGCATTGCACTGGCTTCGGCGATGGTTTTTGTGACACTCCATTGCACCCGGGCCTGCGCAGATGGCGCAACGGACTTGGCCCAGCTCGTGCAGAACCCAATCGCGAAGGTCGTCTCAATTCCGTTTCAGAACAACCTGACCTTCGGTGCCGGTCCGGATCATGATCCTCAGGATGTGTTGAATATCCAGCCAGTTCTGCCGTTTCAGCTCAGTGAGGACTGGAACGTCATCACCCGCACCATAGTCCCGGTGATTTACCAGCCGGCGCTCACGCCAGGCGGGGATGCGTTCGGTGGTATCGGTGACATCTCCCTCGCGCTCTATTTCTCACCCGTACGGCTGTTGAGCTCGTTTATCTGGGGTGTGGGTCCGGCATTGGTTTTCCCAACCGCCAACCATAGCGCGTTGGGCCAGGACAAGTTCAGCGCAGGCGTCTCCGCCGTCGCACTTAGTATCCAGGGACCTTGGCTGGTCGGTGCTCTGGTGACCGAGGTCACCTCGGTCTCGGGGGTCGCCTATCGTCGCAATGTCGATCAGTCATTGCTGCAGCCTTTCATCAACTACAACTTTCCGCGCGGCTGGTACTTGACCAGTTCGCCAATTGTCACAGTCAATTGGAAGGCACCCGGAAGTCAGCAATGGACGGTGCCAGTAGGCGCAGGTGGTGGCCGAGCCTTTCGGCTCGGCAAGCAGGCGCTCAATGCCCAGATCCAAGCCTTCGATGACGTGACCCATCCGCGTGACGCCGGAAATTGGACATTGAGGGTCCAATTCCAGCTGCTTTTCCCGAAGTGATCGATCCAATTCCGGCGCCCGGGCACACGCCCCCAAATGGGGGATCGTGCCAAACCATTGAGGAGACAGAACATCGCGGTCGTCATGGAACGCAGGAACGCTATGTTGCAGAAATCGACTCGCGACAGGGGAATTCTCTCACGACGCAGGCACGCGATACCAGCCGTAGCAATCTCGATGCTGCTAGTCAGTGCGCTACCCGTCAGAGGATTCGGTCAGATCGCGCCGGGCGTGGCCGATCAGGTCCGAGCGGGAATTGAGGATCGCATCGAGGCCTTGACACTCCTCGGCGGAGACTACGGTCTCTCCGATGGCACCTTTCGATCGCGCGGGCAGATGGACGCCGTAGCCTCCAGCGCGGAAGTTAAGTACGACGAGGCCAAGTTCGGGGGCAGCGGCGATGTTGGCGATCCTCAGCCCCTCGGCGATCTGGGCATCAGCTGGCAGCCTCGGCTGCAAGGCAACATGGGGTATTTGGATTCGAAATACGACTACGGCTCGGGGCTTTTGGCGGGTGATACCAGTAAGGTCACGACCGCCGCGGTCGAGTTCGGCGGCGGCGCCCGCTTCTGGTTCGGCGATAGCTTCAGTGTCGCACCAACGCTCATGGGACTGTACGGCCACTCCTCCGACGACTACGAGGTGCGCAGCCCGTATATGAGTGCGAACATCGTCCCGGCGACGCAGCTCGGGTTGGTGGATTGGAGCGTCAATACCTGGACCGTGAGGCCAGCACTCAACATTGCGTACCTCATCCGGTTCTGGCGCAACACGCTCACGCTCTCCTCAGACCCGACCTTCTTTCACACCGAGGGATTCGATGCCTCCAATACGAACGTAAGGGTCAGCGGAAACTCGGGTTCTATCAAGGACAAAATTGACCTGGACGTGCCCCTCGGAATTCAACTCTTCGGGCACGAACTGCATACCGGGGGATACTTGAGCCGTACGGAACTCTTGGGCGACCTCAAGGATGGGCTGGGAGTTGCGCACGTAAACGAGGTGCATGGGCGCCTCGTGCTTGATGTTCTCCATCAGCTGTGGAAAATGCAGTGGATCGGATTAGGCGTATCATACTTGAACGGCACGAATATCTCGGGATGGGCCGTTGGTGCGGATGTCGCCTTTCGATTCTAACGGCGTGAACCAGGAGCTTGGTGCCGATGAGTAATATTCCACGGGACCTTCGATATACCAAGGAGCACGGCTGGGTGCGCTCTCTTCCCGGACGGATTGTGGAGCTGGGCATCACCGACCATGGGCAGGAAGCACTGGGTGATTTGATATCGGTGGAACTTCCCGGGGTTGGCCGCTTGCTCGCGGCGGGGGAGAATTACGTAACCTTGGAGTCCACGAAGACCGCGTTTGAAGTGGTTTGCCCGTTGTCGGGTAAGGTGTCAGCGGTGAATATCGAGCTACAGGACGCACCGGAGCGCGTCAACCAGGACCCGTACGGCAAGGGGTGGTTGGTGAAACTCGAAACGGATCAGATGGCAGCAACGTCGGCTCTCCTGGATTCCTCGGCATATGAAGTCGTTGTGAACTCCGAATCTTAGAAGAGTCCGCTTGTGCCACCGAATCGCTACGCAAGTGAATTTTGGCGCGCATCTAATCTAGCAATAATTGAGGTATCCGCAATACGAACCGGTGACAATCCTGAGTCGGACGCGGAGGTGACTTTATGCACTCAGTTTTTGCCCTAACCGGCGGTTTCGTCGGGTCCTCGTCGCTCTCCTAGATTCTGGGTACGGGTACGGGTGCTGATGAAGTACCCCCCAACAGGGGGATTAAAACGCCGGAGGATGCGTCGCCAAAATACGCTCACGTTGGCGCAGAGGCTGATTTCTCGAGCGCCTCCTCTCGAGGAGACACGAAGATGCTCAAGGGATTCACCGTTCCGCTGTCCCCGCAGGGAAAATCATCGCTAGTCAGTCTGCCGCCCTGGCATTACTCCAGTGATTGCACGTGCGTTGAATACTGGGCGGATCCCGGCGCCGTCGCCGCGCTACTGCCCGCGGGACTGAAGGCGGACCCTAAGTCCAACGGCCGGAGCTTCTTCTGGTTCTTGGATTGGCAATTCAATGGCTCGAACGACGAGGTGACCGACCCCGCGCGGTATCAATACCGCGAGGCATTCGTGTTGCTAGAGGCCATTTACGATGGTAAGCCGGTCAATTACTGCCCCTACATCTTTGTTGATAACGATGCGGCGATCGCGCGTGGTTGGACACAGGGATACCCAAAGAAACTGGCGAGCGTATTTCAGACACGCACCTTCTCCGCTCCGAGCCTCGCTGCCGCACCTTTAGCCAAGGGCAGTCGCTTCGGCGCAAGCGTCACCACGCATGGCGAACGAATCGCGACCGCACGGGTCCAGCTTGAGGAACCCGTGAAGGACCCCAAGACAGTGTTCAACCGCCCCACGACGATGCGTCGCTATTTCCCGCAGTTGGCCAAAGCCGGTCAGGAAACGCCTCCGGTGAATGAGCTCACGCTGTCCCTCACGGACGAATTGGCAATCGTGGATGTATGGGCGGGTTCCGCCGAACTATGCATTCCGGAGGTGGCCGGCGAGGAGGTGCACCTGATCGCGCCCGTGCGCGTTGGTCGCGGCTACCGACTCGGTATGGCTTACACCGTAACAGATCTACGCATTCTGGAATCCTATACCCACTGACTGCGTGCAATGAGTGATATCGCAGGGAGAGATCTTCGGTGCCGCTCTACACCGTAACCACACAAGCCGGGGTCCTTGACGACCAGAACAGGGCTGAGCTCGCCGTCAAACTGACACAGGTGCATTGCGAAATGTCCGGTGTGCCAAAGAACTGGGTGCACGTTGTTTTCCACGAGTTCCCTCAGGACCGCGGATTCACCGGGGGCGATCCGGCCGCGACTGGCTCACTGACGGTACTTATTCGCACGGGTCGATCTTTGGAATACAAGCGTGAGCTGCTGCGCCGGCTGTGGCAGCTGCTGCAAGCGTCGACGGGTGCGCCCGACGATCAGCTGGTCATCGGAATTCAGGAGGTTCCGCCGAGTCAAGCGATGGAGATGGGACAAATCATGCCAGAGGTTGCAGCATCCTAAAACCTCCTGCCGTGGCCTCAGCGCTGCAGGTTAGCCTTTGCCAGATCGACAAGCTGGCTCGCACGTCCGTCCAACACGGCTTTCATCATAAACAGACCAAAGTGCTTCGCCTGATCAATGGTGGTGGTGGGTGGCATCACGAGTTCCTGTCGGGGTGTCATGACTTCCAACATCGCAGGTCCTGGGTAACTGAGAATTTCCGTGGCAGCCCGGCGCAGCTCCCTCGGGTCCGACACTCGGATGGCCTTGATTCCGACCGACACGGCCAAGGATGAAAAGTTTGGGTTGGCCAGATCGCAACCATAGTCCAGGAATCCGCTGGCCTTCATTTCCAGTTCCACAAAGCCCAGCGTTCCGTTATTTAGCAAGACGATTTTCACCGGTAACTTCAATTGAACGAGACTCAAGAACTCTCCCATCATCATCGAAAATCCGCCGTCGCCCGAGAATGAGATCACCTGCCGTTTGGGAAAGGCCACCTGTGCCCCGATCGCCTGCATCATGGCATTCGCCATGGAGCCGTGGTTAAACGAGCCGACCAGGCGCCTTCTACCATTTAACTTCAAATAACGTGCCGCCCAGGCGATAGGTGTGCCGACATCGCAGGTGAATATGGCGTCCTCAGCCGCCACCTCGCTCACAATACGGCTGACTGCCTGGGGATGGAGATGGTTGGTGCTGGAATCGACTTCTGCCAACGAATCCAGGTCCCGTAGGGCGCGCGCGTAGTCTGCCAGGCACGCCTCAAGATGCGCGCCATCCTGCTTCTCTTCAACCTGCGGCAACAATGCGTCCAAGGTCGGCTTAACCTCTCCGACCAAGCCGAGGTATAGCGGGCAGCGATTGCCCAGTGCCTCCGGCCTAGCATCGATCTGCACGATATCCGCGTCTTCGGGAAAAAACTGCCGATACGGAAAGTCCGCGCCCAGCACAAGTAACGCCTCGCAATTCTTCATTGCTTTGTAGCCGGAGGCGAAACCTACCAAGCCCGTCATGCCAACGTCGTTTGGATTGTCGTATTCGATGTGCTCTTTTCCGCGAAGCGTGTGGACTATCGGGGCCCGAAGTTTCTTTGCCAGCGTGACAACCTCGTCGTGGGCACCAGCACACCCGGCTCCGCACAACAATGTGACCCGGCTTTCGATATTCAGAAACTGGGCCAGATCCTTGATGTTCTGGTCACTGGGACGCACAACCGGTCGCGCCGGCACGACCCAAATAGGTGTTGGCGCATCCAGCGGCTTTAGCGCCACGTCGCCCGGAATTACCACCACGGCGACACCGCGGCGTCCCACCGCTACTCGAATGGCTCGAGTCAGGATTTGCGGCAACTGATTGACGTTCGACACGAGTTCCACGTAGTGACTGCATTCGCGAAATTGCACCTCAGGATGCGTGGCCTGGAAGTAGTCAATTCCGATCTCGGTGCTGGGGATGTGTGCCGCGATCGCCAATACGGGAACACCGCTTCGGTGACAATCGAACAAGCCATTAATAAGATGCAGGTTTCCCGGACCGCAGCTGCCCGCGCACACGGCGAGTTGCCCGGTGAGATGCGCTTCCGCGCCGGCTGCGAACGCGGCGCTTTCTTCATGCCGCATGTGAATCCAATCAATTGCGCCCAGTCGCCTAAGGCTATCGGTAAATCCGTTCAGCGAATCTCCGACCACTCCGAAGATCCGACGTACCCCAGCTTGACGCAGCGTGGCCGCCATATAGTCCGCCCCGGTCTGCTCCATGATTCCGTCCTCCGCGGGATTAAATGGTCATCGGCGCACGTCATAGATAACGCAGGTCGCCGTCCTGACCGATCCCCCGTTCGGGGGGCCGGGCCGCCGCGGCTCCGGGCTCATAGCAATATGGTCTTGAGTCGCTTTTCCCACGCTACAATAGCTTGTGCTTGGTTACCGCGACCTTCAACCCCAAGCGATATGCGATCCCCATCGGTGAGGAATATCGGGTCGGACTTGCGGCCGGCACCGATGGATGCCAGACGTGCCAGCGCCTCGTCCGTCAGATGGGGATTTGTGAGGTCCGGAATATGAGACGAAAGGTTGCGCAGTTTTCCGTCCGCATCGATCAATCCTGGCTGCTCGCTGCCAAGTGGGCCCAATCGTGCCAGTTTCATAGACGCTCCGGTCGCCGACACTCGCCCATGTCTGGCTTGCCGGCCCGCGGCATTAGACTCTCTGGGTTGCACGGGCCGGCATCCCCCAAATGAGGGGTCGCATGACCTCGCAGAAACCCCCGGGTGTTAGAAACTCCCGGGCGGTTCGGGATCCTCAGGCACCTCGAAGCGATTGAGTTCGCGATTCTTCCGCACTCGATCAGCGCTAAATATGCGCCCGTTTGCGGTGATGTAGACACCGGGAGCCAAAGTCTGAACCGCCGCGACGGCCATTCCCAGATTAAAAGAGGCGTCGCTGTCGGCAAACCGACCGGGCTGCAACGCACCCGTCAGCACAATTGTCTTTTGACTCAGTTCGCTCAAGACGCGCGCCGTTTCGACCATTGTGTCAGTGCCATGAGTGATAATCACACGCGAACCCTCCCAGTTCGCGACGGCATCTCGAATTGCGAGACGGTCGACCTCCGTCATCTCCAGACTGTCTTTGCGCAACAGTTCCCGGACCTCAATAGCTTCCTCAGCACGCCCCTGATTCAGAATGTTGCGCACCATTGGCGCGCCGACCTCGTAGCCACCCTTTGCATCGAAATATACTTTGTCGATGGTGCCGCCGGTCGTGAAAATCATGATCTGCATGGAATTGATTCGACCGAGACTACCGACCCAGTACTTCCCGTGCCATGCGATCGTGCAGATCGTTTTGCTCGAGATTCAGGTTCATTTCCAGGTCCGCCGTATAGAGCGCTTTTAGATAAGCGCTGTCAGCCGGAGTAATGGAATCGGGCGGTGCCCTTCCGGCACAATCAGCCGATAACAAATCCACGATACTCGATAACTCGCTACATCCATCTAAAGATGTTCGAGTCAACACCAGCATCGCAATATAGTCTGCAATGGAACGCAGGGGGTGTTCGCTCACCTGCCTGATGTCGGCAATGACCAGGACATTGGTGAACCCACTGCGCATTGTTTTAGTGAATCGGCTGCCGCTATCCGCGTCCTGAACATTTATTCTGACCGCTGGGGAATTCCCTATTTGAATAGGTGGTTTATCCGAATCGAGGGTCCAGCCCGCTCCGGAAGTGTAAGTGGCCGTACTGTACCAGGCACGAATCTGATGACTGAATGTCACACGGTCGCGCAACGACCCCGCGTCGTAGCCGAGCAGCTCGCGATAGTGGTTGGCGAAGTAAATAACTTGTTCTTGGGGATTGGCCGTGAATATGACCTCAACATTGGGCTTGCAGTGACCGTGCTGCGCAGTTGGCGCACCTACGCTTGCCGCCAGAGTCGTGATCCGTTTCGACACGAAGTCGGCAGCGGCCGGTTGGAGTCCTATTGTGGACGGGCAGATGATATCGGGCCTGGTCCAGCGAGTGACTTGGCCGGAAAAGGAGTTCGGTTTGCCGTGTGACTTCACGAAGCGCGGAATGATGACCCGGTCCAGCGTGTGTTTATCGATCTGCTTTTGAGCAGTGACCATCACTTCCTGAAGTGCTTCCTGTGAGTTAGATTGCGCCCCCTGCGGATCCGCAGCCGCAGTGCCGGCGAACGCCATCATCGCACCGGCCAAGACACCACTGCAGGTGAGCAGCCAATGCGCAACGGACCGGCTACGGTGCATAACCAAGCCTCGAATATTCAAACCTACCCAGGACGTTACCGCGTCCGTTGTTTCTGTCAACACAAGGGGCATGCGGATTAACGATGATTAACGAGATCGCGCAGCAACATGCAGCAGCGCTGATCCGTCCCGGTAGGAGCACTGGCGATACCCTGCAGGTCGGTCGGATACAAATTCCCGAGTCCGCCACGCCGCATAACTTAGTGCTTTTTCTAGTCGATGCCAACGGAGCTTCGGCCTCCTTTTCTTAGCACCGTCTTCACACCCGACTGGCTCCTAGCCGGCTTGCGGTCCAGCCCTCGGGAACTCTTAGAACCGCCAGGCAATCTTGGCGTAGACACTGCGCTCGATGGACTCTCTGGTCGGCGACGGGAACCCATATTCAACGTGTTGGGCGTTCAGAAGGTTTTGCCCCACCAACGACAGCTCAATACCCCTGGAACTGCGCCAAGCAATGCGTCCATCAAGACCGAAGTAACTGGGCACAGTGCCCGGTGTCGATCCACTATTTGTGTGCAGACTGTCAACCCACCGCAGGGCGGTATCAAACTCGATGTTGCCCATAAAGATCGCCGCGGAACGCAGGGCTACCTGCTGCTGAGGATCGGATGTCTCGTTGAGCGCATCGTTCAGGTCGAATTGTCCGGGCTTCACATGAAGATGCTCTTGGAGCAGGTCATAACCCAAATGCAAGGACCAGTTATCGACCACCTCGTAGGTGCCGCTCAGTTCCGCCCCATAGGTATGGCCTTCCAAGTTATTTTGAAAGAAGAATGGGAGGAGCGTGACCGGTGTATAGCCAGTGCTGCGCACATCATCGTAGTCATTGGCGTAAATGGAAAGGGACGCCGACGTGCGGGCGCTGGTCTGGGCCCGGTATCCCATTTCGTAGGCAATGACCTCCTCCGACTCGAAATTGGAAGAGCCTTCCAGGAATACCAGCAGCGGCGGACTGGCCTCTTTCATATCTTCGTCAATGCGCGAAGGGGTGCGCACCGCGCGCGATATCGCGCTCCAGAGTGATTGGCTCTGGGCGAGGCTCCATTGCAGCCGAATGTTGGGCTCATACTCGAAGCCGGTGTAGTCGTTATGCTCGATCTTCGACCCTACCGTCAGGGCTAAATCCGTGCGCAGGGCGATCTCATCCTGTAGGAATGCACTGTATAGATCCTGATTCAGGGTCATCGGGAAGAAACCCAATCCTGGTGCGTTTTGTACTACATCATGGGTGAAGCGATACCCCAACCCCCAGACCAGGTGCTGGTTGGATGCCAGCTGCAACTGGTACTGGAAATCGATATCAATAGTGGTCAGATCGTCCTTTAGAAATCCCGCCGGGGCGATTGGTATGACCCCGAGCATGACTTCCGAAATGGGATCCGCAAGGTGGGTGCGGTCGTAATACGATTGCAGGCTCATCTGCGACCCACTGTCGAATTCATGGCTCCACTGCCCCATGACATTGGCGCCACCCGTTCGTGCAGTGTCACTGGTCTCATTGTCCTCACGGCCGTCGTACGCATCACCGTGGACGCTGAGGGTGTCGTGGGCCGAAAGCTCAGAATCCAGGCGGAACCCGCCCTGCCCCTGATGCCACGCATCAGTCGCCGGATCACCATTGGTGATGAAATCATGTCCGCGATCGAAATATTTGCCATACACCCGCCATTGCGTCGAATCGTTCAGCTCGCCGCCATATCGGGCTGTGCCGAACTCCTCGAGTTCATTCCCGCCGCCGGCCTCCGCGTACAAGCCCTGGGTATCGGACGCCTTGCTCGTGATGATATTGATCACGCCGTTGACCGCGTTCGCCCCCCAAAGAGTGCCTCCCGGCCCACTGATGACTTCAATTCGCTCAACGTCCTCGAGCGGATAGTCCTGCACATCCCAGAAAACGCCCGAGAACAGGGGCGTGTAAACCGTTCTGCCATCGATCATGACGAGCAGTTTGTTTGCCAGCGCCGTGTTGAAGCCGCGCGCGCTGATGGCCCAGTCATGGGAGTTCTTCTGTGCGACCTCCAGGTTGTCGGCGAGTCGCAATGCCTCAGGAATGCTGGTGGCTCCGGAGCGGCGAATCTGCTCCCGGGTAATGATTTGGATCGCCGCGGCGCTTTGGACCAGTTTTTCGGGATGGCGTGACACCGAAGTCACCTCGACATCCATGAGCTGGTCCAGACTCAGGTTCTTAAGTGAACTGGTTGTCGATTCCGTCGGCTCTGCACATGCGCCGCCGGCGCCGGCGGAAAGTAACATTAGCGCAAGCACGACTGCGTTGCGCGCCAAGTTGCGCGACAACCGGGTCGCTGAGATGGCTGCGTGCATACTTGCGGCCTTCCTGCCGGTGCCGACCAGCATTAATTGCATTTCAAGATGGCCTTACTGCGGCCACCCCATATGTCCGGCCCCACACCCGGCCTATAGGGCCATAGCTTAGTTTTGTCGCCAGTCGCACGATCGGATTCAGATCACGGTTTTTACATTAGTTTCCCTATATAACTGCCTAGTCCATCACACCGAAAATGTTCATTCGGGTCAGATGGCTATAGGCGCTTTGCCAGGTCCACGCTTAGTCCGGAAACGGAATGCCCAAGTTCGTGAGGCACGCAGGATGGATTCTCGCGATGCTGCTCTGTGCGGCGGCGCGCGCGGCTGCGCCCGACGAATACCAGGTGGAGGCAGTTTTTCTCCTTCATTTCACGCAGTTTGTGGAGTGGCCGCCAAGTGTACTTCCCGACACCAGTTCTCCCTTCGTCATTGGCGTGTTGGGCCAGGACCTCTTCGGCAACGCGCTCGAAGATGCGGTTCGTGGCGAATCGGTTAATGGACATCCCCTGGTAGTCCGACGCTTCGCCAAAGGGACCGATCTCACGCCGTGTCAAATCCTTTTCATTGACCGTTCCGCCGTCCACGACGTCGATCGCATACTCGGCCCACTGGCGCACACCGGCACACTCACCGTCAGCAACTTCGAGGTGCCGGCCCCGGCCGATGTCATCATCCGCTTTCTCAATGAGGATCGCAGAATTCGCCTCAGGATCAATGTTGACTACGCGCGCAACGCCGGTCTGACAATCAGTTCAAAACTGCTTCGGCCCTCCCAAGTCGTCGGAACGATTCCGGTGGGATGAACATGCGCCAGCACCTTCCCACCGTTCGCCGCCAACTGACCCAGATGGTGCTGTTGACGAGCGGCGCCGTGCTGCTACTGACGGTGGTATCGCTGTTTGCGTACGATTTCGTGACGTTCAGGCACACCAGCGTGCTGCAGCTGCAGACCCTGGGCAGAGCCATTGCCGCAAACTCCACGGCTGCCATCGCCTTTGACAATCCGGATGACGCCCAAACGGTGCTTGCCGCATTTCAAGTCGATCCGCACATCACCCACGCCGCGCTCTATCGGCTCGACGGCGTGTCCTTTGCCATGTATCCGAGCAATGCGGCGGCCAAAGAATTTCCCCAGCAGCTGAAGCCCGGGCCAGCGGTGTTTCGCTTCGAACCGGGCCATCTGATTGGGATCCTGCCGGTGATGGAAGGCAAGCGGCGCATGGGCACGCTGTATGTGCAGTCGGATCAGCGCGCGATTTATGATCGGATGCGTCTCTACGCCGGCATCGTCACCCTGGTGGCGGCCGCCGCGGGGCTACTCGCTTACAGTCTTTCACGCCGGTTGCAAAAGCGCATCACGCGGCCGATCCTCAATCTGGCTGAGATGGCGACGGCGATCTCGACACGTCACGATTACTCAGTCCGTGCCAGCAAGGCCGACGCATTCGAGTTGGATCAGTTGACCGACGCCTTCAACCACATGCTGGAGGCCATTCAAAGTTCGGAGTCGCGGCTGCACACGCAGCTCGGTCACTTGAGCCTGCTGCAGCACATTACCCGCGCCATAGGTGATCGCCAGGACTTGATCAGCATCGTCCACGTTGTCGTGACGACCCTTGAAAAAAGCATGCCGGTCCAGTTCGCCTGTGCCGCCCGCTACGACGCCGCTTCGCGACTGCTGACGGTAACGAAGTTGGGCGCCGAAAGTGAGGCGTTTGCGGAATCGCTCGGGTTACACCCCGAGACGACCATCGGGTTGGACGAAAACGGGCTCTCGGCCGTCGTGCAAGGGCAATTGATTCACGAGCCCGACGCCAAGCAGGTCGCCCTGCCGTTGCTGCAGAAGCTCGCGGCCTGTGGCCTCGACTCCGTCGTAATCGCCCCGCTGGTTGCGGAGAAGACGTTCTTTGGCGTGCTGATCGCGGCGCGCAGCGGGGTCGGCACATTCAGCAGCCCGGATTGCGAGTTCCTCAAGCAACTCAGCGAACACGTGGCGCTCGCTGCACGTCAGGCGGAGCTGAACAGCGCCTTGCAGATGGCCTACGATGACCTGCGCCGCACCCAGCAGACTACCATGCAGCAGGAGCGTCTGCGCGCCCTGGGTCAGATCGCGAGCGGCATCGCCCACGACATCAACAATGCGATCTCGCCGGTGGCGCTTTACACCGAATCACTGCTTGAACGCGAACCCAATCTTAGCGATCGGGCGCGCAGCTACCTGACCACGATACAGCGGGCCATCGAGGATGTGGCGGAGACAGTCTCGCGCATGCGTGAATTCTACCGCGAGCGCGAGCCACAGTTGTCCCTCTCGCTCGTCGATCTGAACGTCACGGTGGAGCAAGCCCTGCGCCTGACCCAGGCACGCTGGAGCGACCTGCCACAGCAGAAAGGCGTGATGATCGAAGTCCGGACCGAGCTCGCTTCCGAGCCCGCCGAGGTCATGGCCGCCGAGGGCGAACTGCGCGGTGCGCTCACCAATCTGATTTTCAATGCGGTGGACGCCATGCCGGAGGGCGGCGTTCTGACGATCCGCACCCGACGTGTCGAACAGTCCCTTCCGGATGGCAATCCGAATATCTGCATTGATGTCAGCGACACGGGCGTCGGCATGGATGAGGCCACTCAGCGGCAGTGCCTGGAACCGTTCTTCACCACCAAGGGAGAGCGCGGCAGCGGCCTCGGCCTTGCCATGGTGTACGGAATGGTCAAGCGGCACAGCGCTGAACTGCAGGTCGAGAGCTCCGTCGGCAAGGGCAGCACCTTTCGCCTTATGTTTGCTGCGGCGCGCGCGCTCACTCCGCAGCTGGCAGCAGGCCCCGTCGTAGGCGACACCGGCCCCTTGCGCATTCTGCTGGTGGACGATGATCCACTGCTCATCAGCTCGCTGCAGGAGGTTTTGGGCGCGGATGGGCATGACGTCATCTGTGCCAATGGTGGCCAGGCCGGCATCGATACATTTGTCGGGCAGACTCAGGCGGGCCAGTCCTTCTCCGTAGTCATCACCGACTTGGGCATGCCCTATGTGGATGGTCGACGCGTGGCCGCTGCGGTCAAGGCGGCCTCCCCCCAGACGCCGGTGATCATGCTCACTGGATGGGGTCAGCGCCTCGTCGCCGAAGGTGATGTGCCACCACACGTGGATTGCGTCCTGAACAAGCCGCCGCGGCTCCTGGATCTGCGCTCAGCCTTGGCGGAGCTGACCGGCGTCGCGTCGGCGCCGCGGGCTGTGGCGGGTGCAAAACGATGAACGCGCGCCTGATGGTCGTTGATGATGAGGTCGCCCATATGCGTGCGCTGTGCGACACCCTAGAATTCGAGGGCTACCAGGTCAATGGGTTTCCCTCGCCCACCGAGGCGCTGCGCTGCATGAGCGCGGAGGGCTGCGACCTGCTGCTCACTGATTTGATGATGCCGGACATGGACGGCATCGAGCTGTTTCGCGCGGCGCGTGCCGTGGATCCGGACGTTGCCGGCGTGATCATGACCGGTCATGGCACCATCGACACTGCAGTCGCCGCACTGCAGATTGGCGCGCTGGACTATGTTCTGAAACCCTTTCGCCTTAATGTCATCCTGCCCGTCATCGCTCGCGCGCTCGACGTCCGGCGCCTGCGCATGGAGAACGCCGTATTGCAGCGCCGCGAGCGCGAACAGGCCCTCGAACTTGCCGCGGCTTACCATGACCTGGAGTCGTTTTCTTATTCGATCTCGCACGACCTGCGATCACCGCTGAGGGCCATACGCGGCATGACCGACCTGTATCTCGAGGAGGCCGAGGACACTCTGACAGAGGGCGGTCGCCGGCGGCTTGAACAGATTATGCGCGGCGCCGATCGAATGGATCTGATGATCGAGGACCTGCTGCGCTTCTGCCGCCTCAGCCGAGCCGCGCCGACCGCTTCCCGCATTGACCTGACCGCCCTCATCCGCCGCGTGGTCGATGACCTACGGGCCGCGATGCCGGAACGCAACGTCGAAGTGACCATCGACGCCCTTCCTGACTGCCGAGGGCAGCCGGGACTGATCGAGCAAGTCGTGGTCAATCTGCTGTCCAACGCGTTCAAGTTCACGCGCGGCCGCAGCGATGCCCGAATCGAAGTCGGCAGTTACCGAACGAGTGCGCCAGAACCGGACGAACAGGTCTATTTCGTCCGGGACAATGGCGCCGGGTTCAACATGCAATATGCGGACAAGCTGTTCGGCGTGTTTCAGCGACTGCACTCCCAGGAGGAGTTTGCCGGCACTGGTGTTGGGCTGTCGATCGTGAAGCGCATCTTGGAGCGGCACGGCGGCCGCATCTGGGCAGTTGGTGCTCCGGACCAAGGTGCAACGTTTTCGTTCGTCCTGCAGCGGGAGGAATAATGCAGGCCATGGAAGAAAAGCTATACCGCTTCGTGCTCGTGGAAGACGTGGAGCACGAGGCGGAACTCGTGATCCGTCAGCTGCAGCGCGCCGGCTTGCGCTTCGATTGGCGGCGGGTACAGACGGAGGCTGCGCTGCGCGACAGTCTCGCGGATTTTCCTCCCGATATAGTTCTGTCAGACTTCAATCTGCCGCAGTTCGATGGATTGTCCGCCCTGCGGATCGCACGCGAAGTGATCCCGGCCACGCCCTTCATATTTGTATCGGGAACCATCGGCGAGGAGCGCGCCATCAACGCGCTGCATGCCGGCGCGGCTGATTACGTGCTGAAGGACAATTTGTTGCGTCTCGCCCCGGCGGTAATGCGTGCGCTGGCGGACGCCGAAATGCACAAGGAGCGGTCATTACAGCAGGCGCAGATTGCGCGCCTGGGGCGCATCCTCGGCATTTTGAGCCGCGTCAACGCTCTCGTGGTACGTGTACGGGACCGCAAGGAACTGCTGCAGGAAACCTGTCGGCTCGCCGTGCGCGACGGCGGCTACCTGGGTGCCGTCGTGTACTACAAGGCGCCAGGCGCGCCGACCGTGTCCATGGAAGGGTGGAATGGCGATGATGTCCTGCGGCTCGCCCTGGCCCAGCCCGCCGATGTACCCACTGATATCGTGGGTCAAATCCTCGCCAGCGGACAGGTATTTCTCTGCAGCGATCCGTCGAGCCTGGCCATTTCGCCGGGATTACGTCAGGCGATGCAGCTTGGCGCGGTGCGGGCGGTCGTTGGCTTGCCCTTGGTGGTAGATGGCACTCCCATCGGCGCCCTCGTGCTCGCGGCCCGCGAATCCGACGCGGTGAGCGATGAGGAGTTACGTACCTTACGTGAGATCTCCGGGAATCTCTCCTTCGCTTTGCAGTACCTGCAGCAGGACTCGAAGGTGCGGCTGCTTTCCCACTTCGACCCCCGCACTGGACTGGCGCAGCGCTCGTTGTTCTGTGATCGACTGGCGCGAGTGCTGAATGATACTTCGCACCGCGCCGGGCGCACCGCCGTGTGCGTCTTCGATATCGAGCGAATGAGTCTGATCAATGACTCCTACGGCCGCAGAATCGGCGACCTGCTGCTGCAGCACGTCGCTGATCGGTTGCGGGGCCGATTCCGCAAGAGCGAATATGTGGCGCACTTCGCCGGCGGAACCTTCGCGATTTTCGGTGATGTCAGCACCCGGCGCGGTGACGAACTGTTGGCGCTGATTCGGGCCCATGCAGCGGCGCTATTCGGTCATCCCTTCCTGATCGAACAACAGGAAATCTCGGTGTCGGTGCGCTCCGGACTGGCCCTGCACCCGGACGACGGCAATGACGCCAATGCGCTCGTCCAGCACGCGGAGCTCGCGCTACAGGAAGCGCGTGCCATGGGCGCCCGCGAATTCAGCTATAGCGCGGAAAAGCACTCGGAAAAAATGAGCCAGCTTGCCCTGGCCCAGAAGCTGCGAGCGGCATTGGAACGTCGCCAGTTCGTACTGCACTATCAACCGAAAATCGATTTCACGACGCATCGCATCTGCGGCGCCGAGGCGCTTTTGCGCTGGCAGGACCCGCAGAGCGGCCTGGTACCCCCCGCAGCGTTCCTGCCCGTATTGGAGTCCACCGGTCTCATCATCGATGTCGGTGCCTGGGTCATAGAACAGGCCGCGCAGGATTGTCGGGAATGGTTGCGTGCGGGATTGCCGCCCGTGCGGATTGCCGTCAATATCGCGCCAGCACAATTGCGCAAGGCGGATTTCACGGCATCCTTTCTCGCTGCGACCGGAACCTGGACCAACCTCGAGGCTGGCCTGGATATCGAAATCACCGAAGGCGCTCTGCAGGATGATTCTCTGGAAGAAGTGGGCCGCCTCGCGCAGCTGCGAACCTTGGGTATCAAGATCGCCATCGACGATTTTGGCACCGGCTACTCCTCGCTCAGTCGACTGTCATCGCTGCCCGTGGATACCTTGAAGATTGATCGCAGTTTTGTAAAACAACTGCCCTCCAGCGCCCAGGGAATTGCCTTGGTTCAGACCGTCATTTCGCTGGCGCAGGCGTTCAGGATGACCACGGTGGCGGAGGGAGTGGAGACCCAGGAACAGTTTGATCTCCTGCGTCAATTCGGATGCACGCAATCGCAGGGATTTTTGCATAGCCGCCCGGTGCCTGCGAAGGCATTCATGAGCATGCTGAGTGAGCCCGTCAGCGAACTGGGCCAACCGATCAAGTCCGCGACGCGGACTTAGGCGCGAATCGGCCGACGAACAACCTTGTCGAGTTTGGTCCGCAATATGTCGCGGGTGAACGGCTTGGCGATAAAGTCGGCCGCTCCGGCCTGCATGGCGCTAACCAGCGTATCGCGACGTGAGTCGCCGCTCATCAGGATCACCGGGATTTGGGCAATTCTCGCCGTCGACTTCAGCTGCCGCGTCAGTGTTATACCATCGGTGTCCGACAACCCAATATCCAACAGGATCGCGTCGGGCTCAATTCGCGTGAGTTCGAGCAAAGCCTCCTGCCCGCTGCCAACCAGTACAAGCTCGTAGCCTAAAGAACTCAACACGGGCTGCAGGGCCGACCTCATAACCTCATTATCGTCGACCACCAAGAGTACTGGCTGGCTCTGTATGATCTGGGCAGCAAGCGCGCGCGTACCGGTCAGAACAGGCGCAACCTTTCCCTTGAGTTCGCTCGCCCACAGCGTCATGGGCTTCACGACTTGGTCGCGCGCCGAACGGGCGCGATCGAGCTGTGATCGTTTGAACCGCTCAAGCTCCCGCTCGAGAGCCTGGGCGTCTTTCACTTCAATTGAGCCACCGGCCCCTCCGGTAACCAATCGGTGTGAAAAATCGTCGTTCACCCTGAGGAGTTCTTGTTCAAGATCAAGTAGAGAATCGTTTGCCGTGGCCGCGCGCTTTGCGCTGTGTTCCAGCTCTGCGGAGAGCTTGTGGTCAAGGTCCTCCAAGTGTCGCGCGTGCGTGCGCAAATCCTTAGCGGTCGGCCCGCTCTTGTATTGCGCCTGAATTTCCCGAGCCGCGATCCACACGCTCATCGGAATCCGCAGTCCATCCTGCGGGTTCGGCCAGTACAGGACGTAATCATCAAAGAATCGCTTCTTGCACAGCTCAAATGCCGCGGCCGCATCCTCCTTGCGACACAGCAATATGGTCCTGTGAATGCGCTGATGGACCGACTGACCGAAGCGATGTAGGGCGAGATAGTAACGTTCCGCTTGCTCCAGGGCCTTAAAGGCCATCACGATGACATCCGGCGCGAATTTCTCGAACTGCTCCGCAGCCGCATCGGCGTCGGTTGAACTACCAACATGGTCGAAGTGATTCCGAAGGGAATCAACGAGCTGAGCGGCTTCCCCGGCATCAGCTGCAGCGATGAGCACTCGCGCGGTGGCAGGCGATTTCATGCCTGATGCGCCTTTCCACGATGGGCAGATATGTGATGCCTGCGCATCTGCAAATCAAACTCTCCTGCACGCGAACATACTGCGACAGGCGTCTGATTCCGCGACGGAACCGTCGTTGGTGCAATTGCTAAGCTAACGTTTAAGCGGCTCGCAAAGCGAATCGCCGTCTAAGGCGCGCTTTGCGGGGCGAAGGCAAACCGGCGTAAATGGTGGCGCTACGCCGCAGCCAGGGACCCTAACTGGGCCTTGCATTCCGGAGTACCGGCCCCAGACGTACGTGGCAATTCTCGGAGGCGCTATGCACCCTTTTCCTCATCACTACAGCGTTGCAGTATCGGTCCGGCCCGGTGAAACAGCCAAGCTGCGCACCGCGGAACTTATTGAAATCGAATCTGCGCCGCCAAAAGAGTTCGATGGCCCGGGTGATCGCTGGTCTCCGGAGGGTCTCTTCACTGCGGCAATCGCCGATTGCATCAGCTTGAATTTTCAGGGCATCGCGGCGAACTCCAAGTTCGCCTGGATCAGTCTCGAAGGAACGACTCATGCCGTGCTGGAACGGGTTGAAGGAAAGATGCGATTTACCCGCGTCGACACTCACGTCGCACTTGTCATTCCCGCGGGAGCCAATCCGGACCGGGCACGCCTTCTCCTTGAAAAGGCCGAAGCAAGCTGTCCGGTATCCAATTCGCTCAACTGCGAGAAACACCTAACGATGGACATAAAGGTCGGGTAGCAAGGAATCGTCGTTCCTGTTGCGCAATTTCGCCCGCTGTTGAATAGTGTTGTCGAGGCTCATGTGGGAACCAGGACGCTAAATATGCTGCAAATCCATCACGACAGCCGCGCGCGCCGCTTTACCGCAGAACTTGAGGGGCAGACGGGTTCACTCGACTATGAACTTGACGGCAAGGTTATGAGCATCACCCACACCCGCGTTCCTCCCCCGATCGGCGGACGCGGGGTGGCATCGGAATTGATGCGCAGTGCCCTGGATTTGGCCGCCGCCAATGGTTGGACCGTAAAGCCCGTATGCGCTTATGCCGTTGCTTACATGAAGAGGCATCCCTCAGAAAGCGCCGACGCACACCTTGAGGAGCTACTCGACGAAGCTCTCGATGAGTCATTTCCAGCCAGCGACTCGCCCGCGGTGAGCCGTGTGAACTAGACGCCTCTTCGGGCCATGTCTCTGCGACTGTCATGGGAATAGCACCACTGCTTGCCCGTTCAACCGCGGATGTCGTACCAGGGCACCAAGGCATCGGCCGCGCACAAAATCAAAGCCTATGACCTCGTCCCGCGCAACCCAGTAGAGAGTGCCGTCTGGACCCAAGCGCAGACCGCGGGGATTGCGCGATTCGGCCAAGCCATTCGGCGACAGGACCCGCACGAGATGTCCGTCCATCGGATCATATTCCCGAATGGTCGTCACCGCATCGGGCGCGCCGAATGGGTGCTCGCTTGAGACGACAATGTTTCCGTTGGGCGCTACCAAGATATCAAGGGGGCTGAGTTCCGGATCGGCCACGAGCACAACGGGCTGAGTGCGTTTGCCTGGAGCAAACGCCATGATGGTGTTGGTACCTTCGCCATTCGGACCGATGCCAGATGCCAGAAACAGCCTACCGTCGTAGCCGAACGCAAAGCCGCGCGGAAACGGTACTATGCCGGACGGCAGGATTTCTTCGCCAGCCTGATTAAGGCCGCTTCGAAACGCCGTGATCGTTCGTGTGGTGCGCAGTCCGACATAGTAACGACCGTCCGGCCCGAAAACACCGCCGCCAGGATTCAGGCCCTCAACCGGTCCGGTGTCGCGAAGAACCTTGCCGCTCGCGTCTAACGCCAACACTCGATCGGCTCCGCTGTTCAGGAAGAGTAATCCGGCATCGCGATCGATCGCCAGACCGCGCGGATCGGCTATGCGCTCATCTTCGCTGAACCTGCCGAGCGGTTTGCCCTGCCTATCGAAGGACAGCAGCGCACCGTATCCATCGCCATTGGCACCTGCGGCGCTAGTAACAAGTAGCGGCATGGTCATTCTACCCGTGACACCGTACCCGACAGTTGTCCCACCGAAAGTCACGCCGATCCTGACAACCAAACGCGATCAAAGTTCAGTATCGGATCGGCGCAAACGCGGTGGCACCCTAACGAACCAAACGCATCCTCCGGAGTCATAGCGTCCGAGATTGGCCTTTTTTTGTTTTCGCGTTAGCCCCACCCATGCGGAATCGCGTCATAACAGCGGTCATAGTAGGTCTTGGGCACATCGCTATTGTAATACTGATTTGGACGCAAAGACTCCCGACAGAAACGAAGGAAAGTGTCTTCGACGTCGGGACCGTCTTTTTCTTTTCGGCGACCACCACTGGAAGACGCTCTGGCGAACAAAGCGGCCAACCAACACTTAAGCGACCACCTCCAAAACCCCGGAAGGTCGACCTATCCGGACTCCTGAGCCCCTCCATGCCCACCGTCACCGGAGCCCCGCCGCTTCCCGAAATATCCGCGCCCTCTGCCATAGGTTGGCAAGACTCGCTCACCGATACGGCGTCCGCCGTCATCGAACACGCGCGTGTCGAAGCAGGTCGGCCAATGAATCGTCCCCGACGCAGCCCCAGCTTCTCACCGTTGCATGAGCCGCCCCGCTCCCTTGAATGGATTACCCGGCACTCCCATGAGGTCATCGACGAACACGGAGTCCCTCAGTGGGTACTTGTTCAGCCCTGTGAGTCCGAGTTCCTTGTGCAGGAGCCAGACTGCATCGTCGAGCGCGTGTTGCCGCACGGAATATTGTTTGAATACATGACTGAGCAGCATAATGCCACCTTGCAATACGGTGGTCCAAGTGCGGTCCCATAGAACCACAATCAGTGGGAGAATGGTGAGGCGCAAAGAGCACGAGCATGATAAGGGGAGCGACGCACGAACATGCAGCAATTCGAGGGAATTCTCGCGGGAGGTTGTCTATGCGGCGCGGTGCGCTATGCGCTGCGGGCACCTGCGCTGTTCGTCAGTCAGTGCTGCTGCAAGGACTGTCAGAAGGCAACGGGTACCGGCCATACAACCATCATCGGAGTGCATCAGAGCCAGCTTGAGATCCGTGATGGCGCCCCAAAGAGCTATGTGTCAAAGGGCGACTCCGGCGGGGATGTCATACGGCATTTCTGCGAACATTGTGGCGGCCGCCTCTACACCTCGGGAACATTGCCGGGAGAAGTGGTCATGGTTCAGGCCGGCTCGCTGGATGACCCGAACCGGATCACCCCCGAAAGCGTGATCTATGTGAAGGACGCCCTGGCGTGGGATTGTTTCGATCCGACACTGCCGCGCTTTCCGGGATTGCCGGATCGCGGGCGCTCATGAAGCGAGAGCGCCTGCTGGAGATCCTTTCTGAGATCCTGGGAGTACTCTTTCCTGCGCTGAAGCTCCGAGCGGCGTTGCGCGCTCAATGGGGCAGGCCGGGCGACAGCAATGCCTTCCGAGCGAGCTGGTATTTCGATCTCATTCGCAAGCAGTTGAGCCGCGCGGCCGTCGTGGATGACAAGACCTGGTCGGATCTGGAGTTAGCGAGCTTTTTCACAGCCCTCGATACAACGATCACGCCGATCGGCAGACAATACCTGTTCGCTCAGCTGCGGACCTATGAATATGACAAGAACATCATGGATCGGCGCTACCACGAGTATGGAATCCTTAAAGCCAATCGCGAGCTGCGCGAGCGAATCCAGCTGACACTGAAGCCACTGGAAGTTGATTCGTCAGCCAACATCGCAGATCTGTTGCTGAATCCGCAGCTGGAAAGGGTTCCGTACAGTGGCCTGTGCGCGCCGCTCATGCTACTGGCAGTCGGCGCGTTTTTGGGCGCGGTTGCCCACGTTGTGCCGCTTTGGCTATGCGCCATCCCGTTTGTCATCAACCTCAGCATTGCCTGGAGGGTCGAAGCAAACCTCGGGCGCAATGCCGACGCGTTGCTGGACTGCGGCACGATGTTGAGCGTGGCCAACCGAATTGCCGCGATTCGAACTGATGAACCCATTTCGTGTCTGAGTCAGCTGGCCGCGGAAACCGCATTGCGCAAGGAACTCCGGGCGCAGATCAAGTGGCTGTCGGTAGTCGAAGGTTTTCGGGCCTTCACTGCCGTCTTCAATTATCTGTTCCTGCTGAAATTGACGCTCTACACCCATTCGATTGATCGGTTCGAGAAACACCGCACCCGATGGCTCTCGACATTTCAATTGATTGGCGAGGTCGACGCGGCCATCGCGGCTGCCGGCTTGCTGACGCGATATCCGGAGCACTGTCGCCCGAATGTCGTTGGTGAACCGGTGATTGCGATCCAGAACGGCTATCACCCTTTGGTGGTCAAACCGGTCAACAATTCAGTTGAATTGGCGCACCGTTCCGCTCTGGTAACGGGGTCGAATATGACGGGCAAAACGACCTTCATCAAGATGGTCGCGATAAATGTGGTTCTGGGACACACCCTGGGGATCTGCCTGGCCGATCGGGCCACGCTGCCGCGCTCACCCGTGAGGGCACTGATCCGGGGTGATCAGTCGGTTGAGGAAGGCAAGAGCCGCTACTTCGCCGAGGCTGAGGCGATCCGGGATTACATTGCGGAGTCAGCGGTCGGCGAATGCAGGATATTCATCCTTGATGAGCCCTTCAGCGGCACGAATACCGTGGAGCGAGTCGCCATCGCGAAGGCAGTCCTGCGGACCATCGCCACGAGCGCCCAATGTCTCGTGACCACACACGACGTGGAACTGCAGCATCTGCTGGGTGAAAAGTTTGAGCTCTTCTATTTTCAGGAAGATCCAGGCGTAGAATGCTTCTTTGATCATAAGCTACACGCGGGCGCCAGCATCCGGCGAAACGCCATTCGTGTGCTTGAGCGGCTTGGGTACCCGGCCGAGATCATCAGTGAAGCCTTGGCAACGGTACCTGCACTAGAGCGAACGCTGTCTTGACCGGGTGAACCGCCCGAAAATACTAACTTCTCGCTTGCACCGGTTGCGCTAGGCTTTGTCGCGGTAACCAATCGCGGAGCGGGGCATGCCAGAGAGCGAAACTTTAGTTGTCTTCAGGATCCTTGGCGTTCTGGCCAAGGCGCGCAACCTCGGCCATGCATTGCTCGCGCTTGCAACGCTGTACTTGCTCGCCATAGTTCCCAACGCTCGCCGGCTACGACGTCTATTAAGCGTTGCGATACGCCGGGCCGCTCATCGACATGAGCACTGGCTCATTCCGGTCAATTCCCAAGCCGACGCTGGCCGCCGACGAGGCAAATACTAACGCCGCGATGTCTGGAAGCCGTCGCACGGTGAGTACATGCTATCCAGCAGTGAGGCACCTATGCACATCGATCCCATTCACGCAGGTCCGGTCGCGCTCGCGCACGCTTTGTTTGTGGCGAGCCGCGCCAAGTCTGCGATCAATGACAGCGGTGACCGGGAACACTCTGCCGGCTCGGAACGGAAACACCGCTTCGGTCCGCTGCACGGCCTTAAACAGTGGTGGCGGGGACTGGATCAGCCAGGTGGCCAGACTAGCAATCCCCAGCAGCTGATGCTGTGGGCCGAGTGTTGGGGCCGTCCTTACTCAGCCTCCATAGGCCTGGTTCTTCTCATCAATCATCTTCGTAAGAACCGAATCAAAGGCCCTTAGCGCCGGAAGGGTTCATTGTTGATCGTGACGGCATCGAGATCGAGGCGATCCACATGCTCAATGGGGCCGATCTCATCGGCGCGCTTGATCACAACGCGGATAAGCCGCAGATCACGAATCGGCGCGCGCCCGAAGCCGCGGATTGAGAATGCCTTCTTTGCGTGCTGGCAGATCATGTCCCTAATCTCGATGTTGCGTACCACCGGATCGTACTTACCCGCCTCGCCCTCCTCGTAATAGAAGTCGACCACTATGGCTTCCTGCACTTCGCCGATCGTGGTACTACGGACGTAGATGTTTTCCACCACGCCTCCGCGAACTGCATTGGTCTTGATGCGGATGCCACGCTCCAGGTCTGGACTGCTCATTACGTTGTTGTCTGCATATACATTGCGGACGCCACCGGAAACTTCGCTTCCCACTACGACGCCGCCATGGCCGGCCTGCATGTGGCAATTACGAATGACGATGTTCTCGGCAGGCACAGCGAGGCGCCGTCCATCATTATTGCGGCCGGACTTGATGGCGATGCAGTCATCGCCGGTATCGAAGACACAGTTCTCAATGAGTACATCCCGGCAACTTTCAGGATCACAGCCGTCAGAATTGGGTCCTTTGCTGTGCAGGTGAACGCCCCGAACGGTGACGCTTTCGGACAGGACCGGATGCAGCAGCCAGAACGGGGAGCGATGGACGGTGACGTCTTCGATCAGCACGTTTCTGCATCGATACGCCTGAAACAGCGGCGGACGAAGAAAGTGCCCGGCCGAAAAGCGCCTCAGCGCGACGTCGACCCCGGCTTCGCCCGATTCAAACAGGGCATCCCGACTTGATTTTGCTCCAGCCTCGGCGCTGCGCGCCCGTTTCGCCCAGTCCCACCACGTCGCCTCGCTAGCCTGGCCATCAAGGATACCTCTGCCGGTGACCGCAATGTTCTGCTGCTTGTAGGCGTAAATCAGGGGTGAATAGCCGAAATATTCCACGCCTTCGAAGCGGGTGAAAACGGCAGGCAGATAGTGCTCGGGCTGCGTGGAAAAGCGTATTACGGCATCCTCGAGCAGGTGCAGGTTGACGTTCGAGCGCAGATGGATGGCGCCGGTGAGGTAGGCGCCGGGAGGTACTTCGACCAATCCGCCCCCGGCAGTATGACAGGCAGCGATGGCATCCCGAAACGCCGCGGTGGCCAACGTTTTGCCGTCATTGACCGCGCCGAAGTCAGTAATGCGAAAGCGTCGAGCCGGGAATTTTGGCGCGACGATGCGCGCCACTATCTCGTCGGCTTGTTGCCACGGATCCACTGCCGCACCGCGGACCGGCGGCCCGCAGTACGCAAGGCCCAGCAGGGGCAGTGTGCGCAGCAGGTCTCGTCGCGCGTATGATGGGGCCGGCCCCTGCCCGGATCTGCTCATCGCTTAAGAACCGGCGTCTGCCACGGGATCCACTTGGCGCGATCGACGCCCACGAACCGCGAACGCAGGATGTCCGTCGAGCGGCCGGCCGTCTTATCCAGCATGAACCGGTCGAGGTAGGCCTCCAGATCGGGCGTGAATCCGGGATGCCACTGGCAGTGGGGCGTGTCCTCTTCCGTTACACCCATGCGGTCGGCCACACCGAGTGCCTTCCAGACTTCCCGTGCTGCCAACGCATCGACTCTGGCGGCTTCGGCACCCATGCGCGGCACCCGAGTACTCTCGATCATGAGCACTGCCCGGGGCGCAATCAGGGCGATCAGCTCGTGGTGATCCACCGGAAGCTTCTCGGGAGCATTCGTGAACTGGCGCAGCGCTCGGGAATACCAGGGGAAGTCGACGCTGCCGCCCTGCGCGTGGATGAGGTTCTCGACCTCGACGCTGTCGCGATTTTCCAGCATGTCTGAATAGCGCCAGGAAATGGTCCCGCCACCGCCGGACTCCTGAGGAATAGTTAGCGCAATGCGTTCATCCCAGGCTCCGGCGTACAGGGCGGCCTTGCCGGCATAAGAGCATCCGGTAACAGCGATATGCGACAGATCGAGCTTGGCCTGCGGCAACGCCTCCAGTGCGTCAATGATGCGGCTGACGCCCCAGGCCCAGCGAATCATGTAGCCGGCCGTCGAATCTGGATAGACCTTTGCGAAGTTGCCGGCCTCGTAACTGATCCCTGAAAATCCGGAGGATGCGACTTCGTTGGTCTTGAATGCGATAGCGGCAATGCCGCGGCTGGCAATGAGATCGGGCGGCAGGCTGCCCGAAGGCGAATTGATGCCGATGAGCACCGGAATCGCCCTGTCGGGGGCATCCGCGGGCCGATTGATGGTTGCCGTCATCGCAAACGTATTCGCGCCTTCGCCGACGATCATATGGATCGTATTGCCCTCCAAGGTCGCGTGGAAGATCGAAGGCTTTTCGGGTTTCTTGCCGACGTCATAGTGCTCGAGCATTGCCCGGATTTCGGCTCGCCGCTGCACCCAGTTCTCAAGCGTCTTCACGCGCTTGCCATTGGCCATCCGGAACGGGTCCGGCAGATACGCGATCGATGGCAGTTCACTGAAGGGCGGCAAAGGCGGCTTGAGGTTGCTTGCACTGGTGTCTTCCTGCTTAAACACCAATGGCAGGTCGGCCACCGCAGCAGTTTGTACAGTGGCGGCAACCAGCCCAATGACAAGCGCAATACGTTTCATTGAAGTTCCATAACACTGTTCCCGGCTAATTGACGGCCCGTGACCTCATTCGGCTCCGGGCCCGAAATGATCGAAGGTCTGCGCAACCGGCTTCCCGCGCAGCGTCTTGTCAAAGAAATCCAGCATTGCGGTCCAGTCCTCCTCCGTAAAGGCGTGGCCATGATCCGAATAGTGCACGCCAATCCGGCCCGGGACGCCCAGCAAACTGTATGCCGGCCGCGCGGCAAGAATTGATGCCTTCACGGCTTCGGGCAGCGAAATCGTGTCAGTGGTTCCTTCCAGCGCAATGAAGGGGCGCGGTGCAGCCAGCGCCAGGAACCAATGCTCATCAAACGGGAGCTTGTCAACCTGGCCCCAGAACTGATGCAGGTTTGGTGAAAACCAATTCGGGTACTTCTTCTGCATGATATCGAGGGTTTCGCTGTTGCGCGGCCCGGTAAGCCGATACGCGCCGATACCACCACCGCCTGTGACCACCGGCGCCGCGGCAAGACGATCGTCAAAGGCTGCCGCAACCATTGAAGATTTCCCGTTGCGCGAGGCGCCCGTGATGATGAGTCGGCTGCTGTCGATGCTGCGATCCTGTTCCAGGTAATCAGCAACACGCGATGCCCCCAGGCCCAGCCCGCCAAGATTCCCCAGTCGTAGCCCGGATAGGCCGGGAAGAAGCGCGTATTGCGAAATGCCCAGCTGCCATCGGGATTGCGCAGTGTGGTGTCCTCGGCGCAGTCATTGGGGTTGTAGACCACGAGCGCATAGCCCCGCCGGAATACCTCGGCGCGATCCGAAGCCATTTTTGCAGCGCTCTGGCTTGGTCCGGCGCCGGCCGGCATGACCGGCGTGGGCTGCTCCGGTGCGACGATGAGCAGCACATCCTGACCTCGCCCCTGGTTGGCACCTTGGGGCAAGCGCGGCAGTATCGGCGCCCCCGGTACCGATCCCGACTGCAGGATGATGGCTGGAAAGTGGCTGCCCGTTGCTGGTGTAAAGATGCCGATATCGAGCGCGAGTTTTCTGGATGGCCCAAAGGTCAAGTGAACCTGCCGGTATTTGACCGTGCCATCCAGCACCAGTTCTGAGGCGACCTCGGCCCCTTTCACATTGCCGGGTGGCGGCGGCATCTGACCCAGTGCGTAGTAGCGCAGTATTTGCCGCATTTCCTCGCGACGCTTCTGCCATTGCTTTGGTGTCGTCACCGGACTGCCGTCATTCATGACGAGTACGTCCGGCATGGCTTTGCGCACGGGCAGTGCGTCGACACCGGGCATCACGCCTGCGTCCGTGTGGATGACGGGAATGGGAATTTCAGCCGGATCGGGACCCGTTGTTGCGGATGTCTGGGCCAACACCGCAGCCGCGCTCACCAGCAGCAATGCCAGCCATGCCACTTGGAATCTCATCTTGTTAACCCCCTGCCCTGGCGCGGCCACCACCGACTCGGTTTTTAATATGATACTTTCAAGAGCGGATGCCGTCAGGAGTGGTGCAAATGAACCGCCGTCAGGTGATCAGCCGCTCGCTGGCTATGCTGGCGTTGCCGCCCGCCGCCTTGGCCAAAGCTCCCAAGCCCCCTATCCTGCAGCTCAACGTTCGGGATCTCGGGGCCAGGGGTGATGGCACGACCAACGATACCGCGGTATTGCAACAGGCGCTGGACCGCTGCTGGGTGCTGGGCGGAGGTGAAGTGCTTCTCCCGGCGGGCACCTACCTTACCGGGGCGCTGGCGCTGCGGTCCAATACGCTGCTGCGCCTTGAGGAAAATGCGGTCATCACCGGCACTGGAGACTTCGCTGACTATCCGGTGACGCAGGTGCGCTGGGAGGGCAAGTGGATTGCGGGTCGAGTGGGCCTGCTGTATGCAACCGATGCCAGCAACGTGGGAGTCGTCGGCCCGGGACGCATAGTGGGCAATCCGGCCCTCGGCGGGCGCCCGACAGCGCAGAGCCCGCTGCGTCATCCGGCCCTCATCGAGATGATCGGCTGCCGAAAGGTGCTCCTCGAGGACTTCTCGACGAGCTACCAGCTCATGTGGTCAATTCACCCGACGAATTGCGAGGATGTGACCATCCGCGGCCTGACCATCCGCAGCACGGGAGGTAATGGCGACGGCATCGACCTGGATTCATGCCGGCGGGTCCGCATCGAGAATTGCGATATCGCGACCGGCGATGATTGCATCGCCATCAAGTCGGGCCGCGGCAGTGAAGCGTACCGACTGCTGCAGACCTGCGAAGATGTGAGCATTTCGCGCTGCACGCTGGCAGACTCGATTTTTGCCTGCATCGGTATCGGCAGCGAAACCTCGGGTGGCATTCGTAATGTGCGCATTGAACACTGCAAGTTCACAGCCGCCAAGACCTACGCCATCTACATCAAGTCACGTGTCGGTCGCGGCGCTTTTATCGAAGACATCGTGGCCGATGATCTGGATGTTTCCGGCACCGGAGAGGGGTTCCTGCGCTTCAACCTGCTGGGCAGCGGTATACAGGATCAGGATCCGGTCCCCGCAGAGGCGGGCATTCCCGCCGCACGGCATTTCCGGTTTTCTAACGTACACGTGCGAGATTGCCCCAGGTTGGTCGATGGCACGGGCATTCATCCGCAAAAACCCCTGGATGGCTTCTCGCTGGTCAATGTCACAGGGGATTGTCGCACGGGAATTTCGCTGGCGAATATCCGCCACGCCGAGATCCACAACATCGAGGTGACTGGCTACAGCGGGCCGCTGCTTGCGACTCATAACGTAACTGGCAAAGGCCTGCAGAATGCGGTTGCCATTGACGGTCCGAAGCTGCCGGATCTGGCGCCAGTGCCGGCCGAACCCTACCGCCTGCGCTGAGGCGAATCGTGAATCCTTACTACTCCGGCCTGCCGAGCGATCATTTCGACGGTCTGCGCTTTTTTAACCCGGATCATCCCGACACCGATCGCGGCCTTGGTGACCTCCTGCGCTGGAAGCTGGCGGGAAGGGCCGCGTCCTGGCCAAGGTCGGTCCCGGTGCGACAGACCATCCCGGCAGCCCGCTTCGCCGGACTGCGAGCAACCATCGTCGGCCATGCAAGCGTGCTGATCCAGGCGGGCGGTATCAACATTCTCACCGACCCCGTCTGGTCGGAGCGGGCGAGCCCGCTCTCCTTCGTCGGCCCACGGCGCGTGTGGGCACCCGGGGTTGCCTTTGAGGCCTTGCCGCAGATCGACGCCGTACTGCTCAGTCACAATCACTACGACCACCTGGACATGGCAACGCTGCGCCGGCTGCACGTCAGGCATGGTCCCCTCATGGTGACCTCGCTGGGCAACGATGCGATCCTGCGGCGAGCGATCCCCGGCGTTCGGGTGGTGGCGGGCGACTGGTGGGACCGTATAGCGATCGGCAAGGGTGGCGAGGTGACGATCGTCCCGGCGTATCACTGGTCGTCTCGTACCGGACGCGACCGGCGCATGGCGCTGTGGTCCGGCTTCATGCTGACGACCGGCGCCGGTCAGGTCTATTTTTCAGGCGACACGGGGTACGGCAATGGCCGCATCTTTCGCGACGTGCGGCAGCGAGTCGGTCGGCCCGATCTGGCACTGATTCCCATTGGCGCCTATGCGCCGCGCTGGTTCATGTGCGCACAGCACACCGATCCCAATGAAGCCGTGCGGATCCTCGAGGACCTCGAAGCGACCCGCGCAATCGGTATTCACTGGGGTGTCTTCCGACTGACCGACGAGCGCCGGGATGAGCCGCCTGAGATGCTCCTCAAAGCGCTCGCGCGCCGCGGGATTGCTGAAACGCTATTTCCCGCCGGTGTGCCGGGCCTGAGTTACGAACTTGTTTGAGTGAACCGGCCGAATTTTGGTATAACGATGAGAGGCGCGGCTTTGGTGGGCGGCACGCGCTGCAGAGCAGCCCACGGCAACTGAAGGAGGTGATCCAAATGGTACATACAAACGTTGGTTCGATCGCAACTCTAGGCGTACTGGTTGGTTGCGGGGTACTTCGTTAATCGGAACCTCGTGCCGGCCAGATGGCCGTTTGAGGATGCGCGCAGGCTTTCGCCACGCGCGCGACCGGGTCCAACGGAAGGACGCTTCGATGCAGTTGCCGTGCAGAGGATAGTGGTCTGCAGGCAGTGGCGATCAAGCAGGAATGGCGGAGTCCGCGAGGGCTCCGCCATTTTTTTTCTAGGGCTGGATAATTGCCGAATCACCCTTCAGCAGCACCCCGCTGCAGCGGATGCGGCGCGCTGCGTTCAACAGCCAGACCACGCGTGAGGCGGCCTCCCCATAGGCGAGGCCCTGCGGTGGTCGAATGTTCGAGATGCAATTGCGCTCGTGATCCCGCCGCCCGGGTGTCGGATTCCAGGTGAGATAGGCTCCAAGGCTGTCGGGCGCGCTCAATCCCGGGCGTTCGCCAATGAACATCACTGAAATGGCGGCATGCAGGCGCGCCCCGATGTCATCGCCCAGTGCTACGCGCGCCTGAGTCGCGATAATCATGGGGGCGACCCGCCAACCTGAAAGCGCCTGCAGCGTCAAGCGAAGCGTCGGCGCGGCATGTGACTGCACGGCGCGTGCCGAGAGTCCATCCGCCAGGATGAACGCCACATCGTAGGGACCCGTAGGCACGGCCGCAGCGCACTCCGGGGCGAGCTTTCTTCCCAGATCCGGACGTTGCAGATAAGTGGCGCGGTCGGGCGCCTGGCTATGCACCCGGATCCACTCGGTGACCCCGAGGTCCGCTGCCAGCTGTGGCAGATCGAGACTCGTATGGACGGCATCACGTGCCCGCGCGTGGTCGAGCTGAAATTCCAACAGCGCCTGGGTGGGTAAACCCGTGCCGCAGTGGCCGAGCGCGACACGTGCCGGCGTCCGACTTCGCAGGCTCGCCAGGGGGTCCGGATCATAGGGCGCCGGCGTTTTCATGTGCTGCCCCCGCCCTCCACAGCCAGCAGTCGCTGCGTGACCTCGTTGCCCACCATGCCGCGGATCCTGCCGCGATCATCCGCAATGCCCATTTGCACAAGCCATGCCTCGAATTCCGGCGCCGGCCGCAGCCCGAGGATCCGCCGCAGGTACTGAGCATCGTGGAAACTCGTGCTTTGATAATTGAGCATCACATCGTCCGCACCGGGCACGCCCATTACAAAGTTGACACCGGCCACGCCCAGGAGCGTCAACAAGGTGTCCATATCGTCCTGATCGGCTTCGCTGTGGTTGGTGTAGCAGACATCCACACCCATTGGCAGTCCCATCAGCTTGCCGCAGAAGTGATCCTCGAGCGCGGCGCGCGTGATCTGTTTGCCGTCATACAGATATTCCGGACCGATGAACCCGACGACTGAATTGACCAGCAGCGGGGAGTACGCCCGGGCTACGGCATAGGCTCGTGCCTCCAGGGTCTGCTGGTCGACTCCGTGGTGGGCTTCGGCCGATAGGGCGGATCCTTGTCCGGTCTCGAAATACATCAGGTTGGATCCCACCGTACCCCGCCCCAGGGACTGCCCTGCGGCGTGCGCTTCGCGAAGCACGCTCAGACTGACACCGAAACTTTCATTCGCCGCCTGCGTGCCGGCGATGGACTGGAAGATCAGGTCGACCGGTGCGCCACGCGCGATGACCTGAAGAGTATTGGTGATATGTGACAACACACAGCTTTGGGTAGGAATCGCGAAGCGCTCACGGATGTCGTTGATCAGCTGCAGCAGCCGCATCTGAGTGTCTACACTGTCCGATGCCGGATTGATGCCGATCACCGCGTCGCCACAGCCATTAAGCAGTCCATCAACGATGGACGCGGCAATGCCGCCGGCATCATCTGTCGGGTGGTTAGGCTGCAGGCGCACGCCCAAGCGCCCCGACAGACCCATCGTAGTCCGAAACTGCGTCACGACCTCGCACTTGCGCGCCACGCTGATCAGATCCTGATTGCGCATCAGCTTGCTCACCGCGGCGACCATTTCGGGTGTCAGCCCCGGTGCCAACGAGCGCAGAATCTCAGGTGTAGCAGTGTCTCCCAATAACCAATTCCGAAACTCGGCCACTGTTAGCGACGCCACCGGACGGAACGCTGCGGCGTCGTGCGTATCCAGAATCAGACGGGTCACCTCATCGGATTCATAAGGAACGAGATCCTCATCAAGCAGCCGACCTAACGGAAGCTCGGCCAGCAGGTAACGCGCAGCCATTCTCTGCTCCATGCTGCTGGCCGCGACGCCGGCCAGAACATCACCGGAGCGGAGCGGTGTCGCGGCGCCAAACACCGCGCGCAGGTCGGCAAAGGTGTGGGTCGTTCCACCTAGTGTCAAAGAGTAGCTCATGCTGCCTCAGGCGAAGCTGCCAAGACCAGACCCTCAAATGCGGCCAGGCCGACCGCCGCCCCGAGCGGGCCCTTACGTTCCGGATCCGTCGATATCAGCAACTCGCCTCCTGGCACGGAAACTCGCCGTGACTCACCGCTGAAATTCAGCGCGACCGCGAGACTGCGGCTGTCAAGCCGCCGCTCGAACACCAGCGTGTGGTCGGTCACATCGAGCAATCGAAATCTTCCAATCGATAGACTCGCCTCACGTTCGCGCAGCGCCAGCAGTTGTTTGTATAGCCACAAGAGGGAGTTAGGGTCGGCTTGCTCCAAGGCAACATTGCACTTCGCCGCGCTGGCGGCAACCGGCAGCCACGGCTCGCCTGTCGTGAAGCCGGCGCCTGGCTCGGGTGTCCACTGCATCGGTGTCCGGCACGGATCGCGGCCCAGTCCCAAACCGGGTGCGTTCCTCTCCCAAGGATCCCTGACCTCACTGGGGCGGATGAGTCCATCCGTCATGCCGATTTCCTCACCATTGTAGATCGTCGGCGTGCCGCGCAACGTAAGCAGCAGCATCGCGGCCATTCTTGCCTGAGGAAGACCCCCAAGGCGGGTCGCCACTCGAGACTTATCATGGTTGCCGAGCACCCAGTTAGGCCATCCGCCGGCCGGCAAGGCCGCCTCGTACTCGGCGGCGAGCGCGGCAATCGCCCGCGCATTCCACGGCGTCTTGATCAAATGGAAGTTGAATGGCAGATGGATGCCCGATAACGATTCTCCGTAGTAGCGCATCATTCGGGGAATGGGCAGGTAAGCCTCGCCAATCAGTACGCGGTCTTCGAACTCATCCACTACCTTCCGCATCCCCGCCACATGAACCTGGGTCTCCGGGAGATCAGCGGTTTGCGTACGCAGCAGCCGTCGCGCGGGCGACAGGCCCGGGTGCCAATTAGGATCTGGTACGTTGTCGGCAAGGGATTCGGCTTCGATCAGCATATGGATCGCATCCACGCGAAAGCCGTCTACCCCGCGCTTGAGCCAGAACCGCATCACCTCATGCATCGCCGCTTGAACCTGCGGCTCCCGCCAGTTCAGATCGGGCTGTTGCGACAGGTACGCATGATAATAATACTGACCGGAGGCGGCATCGAAGGTCCACGCCGGACCACCAAATTCACTGAGCCAATTGTTCGGTGGCCCTCCATCCGGCGCCGGATCCCGCCAGACATACCAATTACGCCGCGCGCTATCACGGGCGGAGCGGCTGGCAAGAAACCAGGGGTGCAGGTCCGAAGTATGATTAGGGACATAGTCAAGGATCAGCTTCAGACCGCGCCGATGCATCTCGGCCACGAGCAGGTCGAAATCCGCCAGCGAGCCAAAGACCGGGTCGATGTCGGTGTAGCTTGAAATATCATAGCCAAAATCAGCCATTGGCGACGGGAAGATAGGCGAGAGCCAGATCGCCTTGACGCCGAGCCAGCACAGATAGTCGATGCGATCGATGATCCCGCGCAGGTCGCCGACTCCGTCGGCATTCGAGTCCTGAAAAGAGCGAGGATAGATCTGGTAAATGGCGTGTGTTTGCCACCACGCATGAGGCATTATTTCAGCTTGAGCCATAGGTGCGCGTTATAGCATGGATAGACGCCGAGGCAGATGGTCTGCGGCAGTCGTTAATGGAGTCCCATCGTGACAAATGAATCCAAGATTAGGGTCAGCAAGCTCGGTTTCCCCTGGGCGACGTTGGATCCTTTCCTCTTCTGTGTCTATCACGAGGATGCATACCCGAAGGGCAACACCGCGCTGGGACCCGATGCGTCACTCGCTGGGCGGGATCTGGGTCAGGACTTCGCTGGCAAAGATGGTTGGCGCATGTATCACGGCGAGACGGTGCCGGGATTCCCAGCCCATCCGCATCGCGGATTTGAAACGGTCACGATCGTGCGAAGCGGCTACATCGATCATTCAGACTCGCTCGGTGCTTCCGCGCGATTCGGTCGCGGCGATGTGCAATGGCTGACTGCTGGTCAAGGCGTGGTCCATTCGGAGATGTTTCCGCTTCTGAACACTGTTGCGCCCAATCCCTTGGAGTTATTCCAGATCTGGCTCAACCTTCCTCGGCGCAGCAAGATGGCGCCGCCCTACTTCACCATGTTCTGGTCGGAGGATATTCCCCGTCTGGACGTTGCGGATTCGGACGGCCTTATCACTGAAGTGACTTACATTGCAGGACAACCCGGCGCTACGGTGGGCGTGCCCCTGCGCCTCCCGCCTCCGGATTCCTGGGCTTCCGACCCCGACGCAGACCTTGCCATCTGGAATGTCAGCATGGCTACCGGCGCGCGCTGGACCTTACCGCCGCCGGTCAGTGCCGAAGCGCGCAGAACGCTCTACTTCTATAGAGGCGAGGATCTGGTCTTGGATGGACAGCGCATTTCGGTTGGCTCCGCTATCGAAATCAAATCCCGCCAACCCATGGTTCTCGGCAACGGCGCCATCCCGAGCGAACTGCTCTTGCTGCAGGGAAAACCTATCGGTGAGCCAGTGGCCCAAAGTGGCCCTTTCGTGATGAATAGCGACCAGGAACTACGCCAGGCGTACGCAGATTACCAGCGCACGCATTTTGGCGGCTGGCCATGGCCGAGCGAAGCCCCGGTACACGCCGCTCGAGAGGGTCGCTTCGCGCGCCATGCGGATGGCCAATTCGAGACACCACCCCGCGGTGCCTGAGATTCGGCGCTCCGGCCGAGCCTACTGTGCCGGTCCGAGCCACGCGTCGGCGGCTTCTTCGCGTTGATCGTCACTGAGCTGCCGGACGTGGGTACCGTCCTGCCGCATGACGGCGATTTCGCCATAAGCCTGACCGCCGCCGCCCAGCCACATTTCATCCTTCCACCCCGTGCGGGAAGTAGTGAAAAGGATGGATTTGCCATCCGGTGACCAGATGGCATGGGCATCATTGCCGTGATCCTGCGTCAGCTGCCGAACATCAGAGCCATCTGGCCGAACCGTATAGATCTCGAAATCTCCGGTCCTGAAACTCGTGAACAGGATGCGATCGCCTCGCGGTGACCAGGCGGGGAAATTGTCCCACTCCGTGGTAAGCCGCGTGATCTTTCCATCTGCCAGCGACAGGATGCGCAGGCCTTGGTCCTGGCCCATCGCCCGGTAGACCAGGCGCTTGCCATCCGGGGAAAAGCTCGGATACCCGTTGTTGTTGTTGTCCTGCACGAGGATTTTCAGATCTGACCCATCGGATTTAACCAAGGCCAGCTGAGCCGGCGTGTTTGGGTTACGCAAGCCGAAACGCCCCATCGTGAAGGCAATAAACCGGCCGTCAGGCGACCAGACCGGGGAGACGATGCCCACCTTCCGATCCTTGGCATCGAATAATGTGCGGCGGTTGGAGCCGTCGGCATTCATCACCAGCAACGCCGGATCGCCGACAAAGCTCCCTGAAAACAGCACCAGCCGGCCGTCGGGTGAGTAGGATAGCGAATAGTCGGCGCGGTACAGATCGAACTGCGAATCGGTCAACGCAAACTTGAGAAGGGGATTGGGCCTGGGGGCCTGCTCTGCAGTGCCGCGTGCGTAGATCACGACTTTGCCATCGGCGGACCAGGACGGACTCATAAGATCGCGCGCAGATCCCTTCCATCCGTCTGTGTCGGCGAGCACGACTTTCCCATTCTCCACTACGAGGTAGGCGATTTTGGTATTGCTGAGGTACTGCGGCGCGCCCTTGTTCTGCGCGCCGCTCGTATACACCTGCTTTACGCCGCTTGCGATGTCGAGCGACGCAATCTGCGTTGCCCCCTGAACCTTGGCCTGCTTCTGCGACGGAACGCGGTCATCCAGGTAGTAGACAATATGGGTCCCATCCGGTGACCATTTGGGACTCCCCGCCAATTGATCCACCGGCGTCAGCCGCCGCAGTCCGCTGCCGTCAGGATGAACGATGTACAGCGCCGTGAACTGCTGCAGTTCCCAGCCACAGCAACCCGATCCCGATGGCGGCGGCCGGTCCGGCCCGGTACGGGTGTGGGGAGTATCGCGATCGGAGCTGAATGCAATCCATTGGCCGTCCGGAGACCAACTGGGGCGAAAGTTTCCGCTTTTGCTTTGGGTGAGATTGGAATATCGATGCTGCGCGAGATCCAGCAGCCAGATGTTCGCCATGCCACCTTCGCGGGTCGACACAAAGGCCAGCTTCCGTCCATCGGGAGACAGCGCGCCCTGATCGTCGAATCCGGGACTGTCGATCACACGCTCCAGGCTGGTACCGTCCGGGTGCATGCGATAGATGTCCGCCGAACCACTCTGATCGGACGTAAAAATGATCCATTTGCCGTCGGGGGATAGCGAAGGGTTATAGCCCGACAGAGCGGCGGGTGTCAGGCACCGTTCATTCTGCCCGTCGGCGTCGGATATGAAGACTGCCGTAGGGCTGCCGCTATCACCCAAGAACACTATGCGTTCTTTGCCGGCATTGGCACCCAAGATCGAAGCGCTCACGCACAGGGCGCAAACAATAAAGCCAAATCGCCAGGCGGCCATGGTTTCTTCCCCCTGAAGCGATCATAGCGGGCCCGCTGGCGCGCGGGAGTGCGGCGCGGTTATTTGTGTTGTGCCGTCAACTGCGACAGTCGCGCTTGTCAGTTTGGCTCCACGCCCGTTTGCGCGAGATAGCCATGGATGGTCGAAATCACCTGGGCCCCTTCACCGACCGCGGCCGCAACCCGTTTCGTGGACCCGGATCGTACATCCCCAATCGCGAACACGCCGGGTAACCTGGTGTGCAACGGTTGTTGGCCAGCACTCTCCTGCTCGCCGGTGCGGACGAAGCCCTTGGCATCCAGCTCAATTTCGGACGTGGAGAGCCAGCCCGTATTCGGCTCTGCTCCAATGAACAGGAACAGATGCCGGATCGCTATCGTGGTGGTCGCGCCGGAGTGATTGCGGCACTCTATCGCCCGCAAAGCGCCCGCCTCTCCCTCGAGCGCGCTCACCTCTGTCTCAAACATCACCTCGATATTTGGCTGCGCGCCGATGCGTTCGATCAAATAGCGCGACATGCTGGCCTCAAGCGACCTGCCTCGGGCCACAATCCAGACCTTCACGGCGTGCGAGGCCAGGTAGACCGCGGCCTGTCCGGCGGAGTTCCCGGCCCCGACCAGCCCTACCGCCCCGCCACTGCAAAGGCGCGCTTCGAGGGAGGATGCCCAATAGTGGACCGAAGTGCCCTCGAATGCCGCCAGGTTCGCAAGAGCCAGTCGTCGATACCGGGCACCGGTTGCGATCACGACCGTTCGGGCTTTCACCCGTTCCGTGCTTGCCAGGTCGATCACGAAGGGCTGGCCGGGGGTGGCGGGGCGCAAGCTCACGGCTTGATCCGGTATTGCCATTTCAACGCCGAATTTCTGCGCCTGACTGTAGGCGCGGGCCATGAGCGCAAGCCCGGAGATACCGGTCGGGAATCCAAGGTAGTTCTCGATGCGGGCGGAGGCGCCTGCCTGGCCGCCGAAACTGCGGCACTCAAGCACTATTGCGGCCAGACCTTCGGATCCGGCGTAGACCGCGGCAGCGAGTCCCGCGGGCCCGGCGCCGACAATCGCCACATCGTAGAGTCGCGTCTCGTCAATCGAGCGGACCATGCCGATACATCGGCCGAGCTCGGCTTCACTGGGGTTATGCAGGACCTGCCCACCCGGACAAAGCACGACCGGCAGTTGTTCAGGTGTCAGGTTGAAGCGCTCGATGATCGCCCGCGCTGCCTGATCCGTATCCGGGTCCAATGTCTGGTGAGGATGCGCGTTGCTGGCGAGGAACCCCTCGAGCCGCAATACATCACCGTTTGCCGCGCGCCCGACGATCACCGGGCCGCCGATGCCTTCCTGTAGCAGCCCGACCCGGCGCAGAATCAGCGCGCGCATGATCCGCTCCCCCAGATCGACCTCTTCCACCAGCACGTTGCGCAGCTTTTGCGGCGAAAGGATCAGCGCCTCGACCGCGTCTTGGGCCTGCGCATCGACCAGCGATGGCCTCCCGGAGAGCTGCGCCAGCTCGCCCGAGAACGCCCCCGGTCCGTGCGTGACAATCGGGCCGCGTCCCACCGGGCCATCATGCTGTGTGACAACCACATGGCCGGACATGATGACGAACATCCCCAAGCCGATCTCGCCGGTACGGGAGAGATAGTCGCCTTCTGCAAACGAGCGCAGCTCACCGAACCGCACCAGGCGGCCGATCTGCGCCCGATCCAGCACGGGAAAACGCTGTGCGTCTCGCGTGTCGGCGATGGGTCCCTCAGGTGGCGGCATGATCACTCTGGTTTACCTTTGATGGCTGTTCAATGTGGTTTTGGCAATTCGGATCAGGAGTTCCCAGCACACCACGGTGGACGAAAACAGCAACACCAGGACGGAGATCGCGAGCCGATTGCGATAGTCACCGTGATCGAACCACATACCCGATGCACAGAACAACAGCAATCCGAAACCGATGAGGGGCGAGGCATAACGACGCAATGCGTACACGCGGGATTCTCCCATCCTTCTCGCGAACGACAGATAGAGCCGCACCAGCAGCCACGCGCCGGGCGCGGCAGTCACACAAAGAATGGCCAGGCCGAGATGCGCTAGCGTTATCTGCGGGAACAACGCCAGAAGCGAGACAATGATGACCGCGTAGTAACTTTGAAAGGCCTGCTCTGCCAAGCGCTTCGAGTGCTCTTGTCCCGCACCCAGAATCAGCGCCGCGTTAATCGAGACGGCAACGAACAGCAGGCCCATCAGTGTCGCGGCCACCGCCCCCGTCACGGAATAGAATTCGAACCAGGGTCGCATGTCCTCGTTCACGAGTCGCACCCTCGAGTTCCCTGCTCCATAAAGTCCATGACTCCGACATCGTTCGTCCGCCGAGGTGACGGTGTCCGGCATTATATGGCGAAATGCACGGTGTTCCCGGCATTTGAGTCATTTACGGCGGATGGTGCTCATCTCGGCTGCGATGCGGCCACCATCGCTCAAGCATGGCGGCAGCCCATCTCCTGCCGCCGAGTCCAAATGCCAGCGCCAGCGCGAGGACCACTCCGGCCAGAATGATCAGGAAAGCCCTCTGCACGAAGTCGCCGCCGATCTCCACCTGGCTTAACGCAATCATCAGGACGAAGGTCATGATGAGGTAGCGAACGATTTTTCCGATCATGTCGGCGTCGGGAATTTGTGCGCCGATGCAATAGCTGTCGACGGTCTCACCGACGAATCGGGCAAAATAGGAGCCGAGCACGATGACCAGGCCGGCGACCAGAATCTTCGGCGTAAAGAGCTCGATCCGCTGCAGAAGATCGGTGATGTACGTGAGCCCCAGGCCGTTGAAGGCGATCATCAGCGCTGCGATGATGACTATCCAGTAACCCAGCAGCCCAAACAGTGTGGTCGTATCGCCGCGCAGGCCGCCGCGATTCAGGAAGTGGTCGGTCCCGGCGCGCTGCGTCAGCACGTTGAAATTGACCGCCCGCAAACCCTTTTCAACGGTAAAGCGCACGGCCTTTGCCACGAGCCACCCGACGGCAACGACGGCGAGCGCCAAAACGAGGCGCGGCAGGAACGCGGCGATCTGGTGCAGAAACTCCCGCGTGGTGTCGAGCAACATATCAATGCTTTGCATGGCAGTCTCCCGCGCAGTCACGGCGCTGCGGCCGTTGCCTGATCACGTTGTGGCACTCCAGTCGAGGATTCCCTGCAGGGGAATGCCGGCCCAGCTTGGGCGGTTGGTCAGCTCATAGCGAAGCTCGTACAGTGCCTTCTCAAGCTCGAACAGCCCGAGCAAGCCGCGGCCCGGTGTCAGCGAGGCGTACAAAGACGAGCGGCGCGCCTCGGTATCGTAAGCCGAGAGGAAAGCCGCACGCACCTGCATGGTCCAGGCGTGGGCCAGCGGCGCGAGCTTGGCAAATTCGATCTCGTCATGCGCCACGCTGCGCAGCGCGCTGTGTTCGACATAGCTGAACGAGCGCAGCATGCCGGCCACGTCGCGCAGCGGCGATTGCTTCGCGCGCCGCTCTTCGAGGCTGTGCCCGGGTTCGCCCTCGAAATCGACAATGACAAAGTCGTTTCGGGTCACGAGTACCTGACCTAAGTGATAGTCGCCATGAATGCGGATTTTCCGCCCCTGCGCCTCATCCTGCGATGCGGCCGCCTCGAGCCGGGCCAGGAGCGCGTCCTGCTGCGCGAGGACCGCATTCGCCTTGTCGCGATCGGCGGCCGGGATCTGCTCCAGGCCCGATTTCAGTAGCGCCAGCGCCTCACGCGCCTCGCGCAGAGCGCGTTGGCGATAGGCCTCGACATCGGCCCGTGTCAGCGGCTCCGGCGAAAAATCCGGATTGCGGGTGGCGGCGGCCAGTGCGCCATGCAGTTCGGCGGTGCGCTTGCCCAGGGTCTGGACAATGAGGACAAACGCTTTGTGCGCATCGACCGGCACCGCGTCAGTGGCGGGCGCCGTGCGATGTTCCTCAAGATGGCGCCGCAGATACTCCAGGGCGTAGGTCCAGCCGTCGCCCTGATTGGCCACATACGCCTGCAGCATGGCCAGTACCCGGCTCTGGCCGTCGTTGCCCAGGTACTCGAGCACGCCCGCCAGGGGCGCGCAGTTCGGATAGTGCACGACCTCGGTCAGATAGAGCCCCATTTCGAGCTCGGGGCTGGCGCCCACCCGAAGCCTCCGGTAGCCCTTCAGAATCAGCCGCTCGCCCATGACGACCACGGTATTGGAACTCGAACCCTGTGGGCGTGCCGCCGAAAGAGTGCTGAAATCCGCTCCGGCGAGCGCGGCGAAGGCCGCCGTCGGTCGAAATTGCAGCTTTCCCTGGGCCGTCGTTATTTCCCGGCGTGCCGCCATGGCACCGACCACGGCGCGGCAGAAGGTTTCGTCCGCGAAGGCATCGCCCATAACACCGACATTGGCCTGCTGGCGCACTTTGGCGATGGCTGCCGTTGAAAGATTGCGCACCCGCTCCTCTTCGCTTTCCCACGCCAGTGCCAGTGGCATGAAATAGGACGCTGGTTCCGCGGCGCTACCGACTTCCAGCAGTGCGACCACCCAACTCACTTTGCCTTCCTGCCACAGCACGTAATCCGTGATGCGGGCGCGCTCGATCGGCACGCCCTTGGCCGCATACCAGCGCTGAGTCTCGATAAACCGCGGCAGCGTGTCCGTCTCGAACTGCAGACGGGTCTTCTCGGCCATGCCGATGCGCCATGGCATCACCCGGTCACGGAACAAGGTGCTCCAGCCATCGAACAGGACCACCACCGGGCGCTCATCGATCGAGAAGACTTGCTCGTGCCAGGAAGGCGCCTCGGCGTCGGTCGTCAGCCTGAACCAGTAAAAGCCGTGGGCCGCAATGGTCAGCAAATACGGCATGTCGCCCACCGGGGGGAATGTGGTACGACCCAGCATCTCTACCGGCACACGACCCTTGAATGCGCCCAGATTCAACTCCACCGGCTGCGCCGAACGCGACAGATTTGCCACACACAGGATGACGTCATCGCCGTATTCGCGCAGGTACGCCAGAATCTTGCGATTACCGGGCTTCAGAAAGCGCCGCGATCCACGCCCGAATGCCTGGCTGACCTTGCGCACCGCCAGCATGCGCTTGGTCCAGCTCAGCAGCGAGCTGGGGTCACGCATCTGCGCTTCGACATTGGTCGACTGGTAGCCGTAGACCGGATCCATGATGGGCGGCAGATACAGCCGTTGCGGATCTGCACGCGAAAATCCGGCATTGCGGTCCGGACTCCACTGCATGGGAGTACGCACGCCGTTGCGATCGCCGATAAACACGTTGTCGCCCATGCCGATCTCATCGCCGTAGTAGAGGATGGGCGAGCCCGGCATCGATAACAGCAGGCTGTTCATGAGCTTGATGCGGTCGTGATCATTCTCCATGAGCGGCGAGAGGCGACGGCGAATGCCCAGATTGATGCGTGCCCGCACATCCGAGGCGTAGGTCGTGTACATGTAATCACGTTCTTTGCTGGTCACCATCTCCAGCGTCAGCTCATCGTGATTGCGCAGGAAGATGGCCCACTGGCAGCTGTCCGGGATGTCCGGGGTCTGCTGCATGATCTCCGTAATGGGATAGCGGTCTTCCTGGGCGATGGACATGTAAATGCGCGGCATCAGGGGGAAGTGGTAGGCCATGTGGCACTCGTCCCCGTCGCCAAAATATTCGCGCACATCCTCGGGCCACTGGTTGGCCTCGGCCAGCAGAAACCGGTTCTTGTAGTTCGCGTCAATGGCGGCGCGCAATTGCCGGATGACATCGTGGGTCTCGGGCAGATTTTCGTTGTTGGTACCTTCGCGCTCCACGAGATACGGGATCGCGTCGAGCCGGAATCCGTCGACGCCCATGTCGAGCCAGAACTGCATGATGCGCAGCACCGCCTGCAGCACCTGCGGATTGTCGAAGTTAAGGTCCGGCTGATGGCTGAAGAAGCGGTGCCAGTAATACGCCTTGGCCACCGGATCCCAGGTCCAGTTGGAACTTTCGGTATCCACAAAAATGATCCGCGTGCCGAGATACTTCTGGTCGGTATCGCTCCACACATAGAAATCGCGTTCGGGCGATCCCGGCGGCGCCTTGCGCGCCGCCTGAAACCAGGGATGCTGGTCAGAGGTGTGGTTGATGATCAGTTCGGTGACCACCTTCAGGCCCAACCGATGGGCCTCGACCAGCATGGCGCGAAAATCATCCAGCGTGCCGAACTGCGGGTGGATGTTCGTGTACTCGGCGATATCGTAACCGTCGTCCTTGAGCGGCGAGGGATAAAACGGCATCAGCCAGATCGTGTTGACGCCAAGATCACGGATGTACCCGAGCTTGGAGGTCAGTCCCGGAAAATCGCCGATGCCATCATCGTTCGAGTCGAAGAACGACTTGACGTTCAGCTGGTAGATGACCGCGTCCTTGTACCAGAGCGGATCATCCACCACGAGCCCCGAGGGCGCGGCGGTTTCGAGCGGTGGTGCTTGCGGGTCGTTCATGGCTTAGGAGAAATAGTCGAAGTCATGTTCACTGCGAACATGGCGACGGATCAGGAAAATATGCGCGGGAATCCGCCGTGGATCTAGCTGGATGAAGTTGCGCGCTCCGCGCCATTGATAGCGCTGCTCGCTCAATAGATCATGCACCTGATAGGGCTCATCCGCCCCAATCCCCAAACTCGGCAGATCCAGCTCGAGCCAACCCGACTGGGTATTGTGCGCATCGAGGTTCACGACCGTGATGATGATGTTCTTCGCCGCGCCGTCATGCTTGAGGTAGGCAATCAGTTGATCACTGTCGATGGTGCAGAACGTCAGGGTCTGGTCCGATTGCAGCGCGGCGTTTTCGCGCCGGATCCGGTTGACCCGTGCGATCAGCGGCCACAGGCTGTCCGGCCGATCGATGTCCCAGTGACGCAGCTGGTATTTCTCCGAATCGCGGTATTCCTCGCTGCCGGGTTCCCGGGCGGCGCTTTCCATGAGCTCGAAGGCCGGCCCATAGATGCCATAATTGGCGGACAGCGTCGCCGCCAGAATGAGCCGCGCCGAGAACACGCTGCGTAAACCGGATTGCAGCGACTCATGGAGAATGTCCGGGGTATTCGGCCACACGTTCGGCCGGAAGTACTCGCGCCCCGCCCCGCTGCTCAGTTCGGTGAAGTATTCGACGAGTTCGTGCTTGGTGGTCCGCCACGTGAAATAGGTGTACGACTGCGTGAATCCGAGCTTCGCCAGGCGATGCATGACCTTCGGACGGGTGAACGCCTCCGCCAGGAATATCGCATCGGGCTGGATACGCTTGATCTCCCCAAGGCACCACTCCCAGAACGCAAACGCCTTGGTGTGCGGATTGTCGACGCGGAAAATCCGCACCCCCTGCGCCACCCAGTATTCCATCACGCTTTTCAGCTCCTCCCACAACCCGCGCCAATCCTCGCTTTCGAAATCGAAGGGATAGATGTCCTGATACTTCTTGGGCGGGTTTTCGGCGTACTGCACGCTGCCGTCGGGGCGATGCTTGAACCAGTCGGGGTGCGCGCGCACATACGGATGGTCGGGCGCGCACTGGAAGGCGATGTCGAGCGCAACTTCGATGCCGCGTTCGCGCGCCGCCTGCAGCAGCGCCCTGAAGTCCGCCAGGGTGCCCAGTTCCGGCAGGATGTCTTTGTGGCCACCTTCCACCGAACCAATGGCCCAGGGGCTGCCCACGTCCTCCTTGGTTGCGACCAGCGAATTGTTGACGCCCTTGCGATTGATGCGGCCGATCGGATGAATCGGCGGCATGTAGAGCACATCGAAACCCATTCTGGCGAGATAGGGAAGGCGCGCCTGCACATCGCGGAAGGTACCGTGCGGTCCGTGCTCGGTGGCGGCGAGTCGCGGGAACAGTTCATACCAACTGCTGAACTGCGCGCGCTTGCGATCGGCCACGAGTTCGAGCGTGCGACTTGCGGCAAAACGGCGATCCGCGTAGCGCCTGACGATCCTCGCCCGGGCAGGATCCAGCGCCAGCGCCTGCATGGCGGGCGCATCGGCATGCGCGGAGGCATCCTCTGCCGTGGCGCGCAGCTGACCCGCCCAGGTCGACAAACTTGCGGCATCATCTTTTGTGGCGCGCGTTGCGGCAGCCGCAATCAGGCCGGCCCCGACCTTCAGGGCGATGCGGATGTCGCCGACCTCGTTACGCCGCTCGAGCTCACGGCGCCAGGACTCGAAGTGATCGACCCAGGCGGTCACGGTATAGCGGTACCGCCCCGGTACCGGGGGAGTGAACTCGGCGCACCAGACATCATTGACCTGCGAGGTCATGTCGACCTCGTAGCAATCCGCCTCATCGATGGCCTGCCAGCGCAGCACCACGGCGAGCTTGTCGTGCCCGTCGGTGAAACAGTGCGCCTCAACGCGGACCGGCTTCCCCGCAATGCGCTTTGCGGGAAATCGGCCGCCATCGACCACCGGGAACACGGCATCCACCAGCGCACGCAGCCGGCCCTCCGCGACCTCAACCATTGCCTTCCCACCGTAGCATGATGGTCGCAAGCGGCGGCACGTTGAGGTTCAGGGCATCGAGGCGACCGTGCGCGCCCACCGGCACCGATTCCACGCAGCCCAGATTGCCCCAATCGGATCCTCCGTATACCCGCGCATCGCTATTGAGGATCTCGCGCCAGATACCGCGCCGCGGGCAGCCAAGGAGGAAATTCTGATGCGGAACCGGTGTGAAATTGGTCAATACCAGAATCGGTGCGCCGCCGGCACTCTTGCGCACAAATGAGGTGATGCTCATCTGCGCGTTGTCGGCATCGATCCACTCGAAGCCGTCGGCGGCAAAGTCGATCTGGTGCAGCGAGGGCTCGGCACGGTAGACCCGGTTCAGGTCCCGGACCCAGCGGCGAACGCCGGCGTGTTCAGGTCGGTCCGTCACCCACCACTCCAGTTCGCCTTCATGGGTCCATTCCCGGCGCTGCGCAAACTCCCCGCCCATGAACAGGAGCTTCTTGCCGGGATGTCCCCACATGTAGCCGTACAGCGCCCGCAGATTGGCAAACTTCTGCCAGTCATCACCCGGCATCTTGCCGACCAGAGAACCTTTGCCATACACGACCTCATCGTGTGACAGCGGCAGCACGAAGTTCTCGTTGAACGCATAGAGCATGGAGAACGTCAGCTTGCCGTGCTGGTACTTGCGATAGAGCGGATCGACCTTCATGTATTCGAGCGTGTCGTGCATCCAGCCCATGTTCCACTTCAGGCCGAAGCCGAGGCCGCCCATTGCGGTGGGACGCGATACCAGGGGCCACGCCGTGGATTCCTCGGCGATCATTGTCGTGTCGGGATGTTCACGGTAGACCGCCTCATTCAGAATCCGCAGAAATTTGATCGCATCGAGATTCTCCCGGCCGCCGAAGCGGTTGGGAATCCATGCACCGGGCTGGCGCGCATAGTCCAGATACAACATGGAGGCCACGCCGTCCACGCGAATGCCGTCGATATGGTATTTGTCCAACCAGAACATGGCGGATGAAATCAGGAAGCTTCGGACCTCATTGCGCCCGTAGTTGAAAATCGCCGAATTCCATTCGGGATGAAATCCCTGGCGGGGATCCGCGTGCTCATATAGGTGCGTACCATCGAAATCAATCAGACCATGGGCGTCATTGGGAAAATGCGACGGCACCCAGTCGAGGATGACGCCGATACCCTTCTGATGCAGGTGATCGATGAAGTACATGAGATCCTGCGGCGACCCGTAGCGGGCCGTCGGCGCGAAGTATCCCGTGGTCTGGTATCCCCATGAGCCGTAAAAGGGATGCTCGGTGATGGGCATCAGTTCAACGTGCGTGAATGCCAGATCGCTCAGGTACTCGGCAAGCGCGTGCGCCAACTCGCGGTAGTTGAGGAATGCACCGTCCTTGCGCCGCCACGAGCCCAGGTGCGCCTCATAGATCACCATCGCCGCATCGAGGCCGTTACGGGCGCCCCGCGCGGCCAACCAGTCGGCGTCGTGCCACTCGTAATCCAGCGGCCAGGCACGCGAGGCCGTGGCGGGCGGCGCCTCACAGAGAAAGCCGACCGGATCCGCCTTCTCCAGGACCTGCGCGCCGTCCCCGGAACTGATGCGATATTTGTACGCCTGACCAGCCCGCACGCCTGCGACCGAGCCCTCCCAGATCCCCGAGCCGTCGGCACGCGCGGCGAGCGGATCGGCGCCGGGGTTCCAGCCGTTCCAGTCCCCTATGACGCAGACGGCAGCAGCATTCGGTGCCCACACGGCGAAACGGGCGCCGCCCGGTGCGAACAGGTGGCAACCCAGAAAGTCGTGCAGGTTGGCATTGGTCCCTTCGCGGAACAGATAGATATCCTGTTCACTCGGCGCAGCGAATTGCATTATCCGTGCGCTCCGCTCACGGATTGACCTGGTACTCTCCACCGCATAGCCGGTAGCGTACGCTCTACCCTGGCGATGGATACCTTCAGTTACTGTAGGAGTCGACTGTCGTGGCTTGCGGCCAAGCTTGGTGGCCACGGTTCTGGTAGCGTTCCTGAATGAACGCCAAAACGAAAACCCGCAAATGGTCCGCCAAGGTCACGCGCACCAGCGATGCACTGGACCTGCCGGCGGGCGTCTTCAAGTCGAGCAGTGCACGCCGGATTGCCCTGTCACTCAAGCGATCCGCGGATGCCAGCAAGCGCCGCAAGACGACGCCGTTCCAGTCCGCCATGTCGATGCTCAACTTTGAAATCAACCGCGCCGGCAAGGGCCTTTCAGCGACGCGACGGCGCATATTGAACCAGGCGAAGGTCGAGCTGCGAAAAGTATACGGACGCGATCCGCCGGCAAAATGAACCAGCGGGTGGACGTGGCGGTTGTCGGCGGTGGCGCCGCGGGCATCGCGGCGGCGCGACGGCTCGCAGACCTGCACCGCTCCGTTCTGATCGTCGAGGCCTTGTCGCAGCTTGGCGGCCGTGCCCGCACGTCGATATTTCAGGGGTTGCCCTTGGATCTGGGTTGCGGCTGGCTGCATTCGGCCAGGCGCAATCCCCTGGCGATGCTGGCCGAGGCGCAGGCACAGGAACTCGATCGCAGTCGCGGCGCCTGGCATCGGCAACTGCGCGATATCCGTTTTACGGCACCCGAACAGCGCGAGGCCTGGACGGCATTCCAGCAACTGGGCGAGCGGTTGCACCGTGACCCTCCCTCAAGCGATTGCGCCGCCGATGCGATGGCGTCCGGCGATCGCTGGCGGCCCTTTATCGATGGCTTGAGCAGTTTCTTGAACGGCACCGAACTTGACCGACTCTCGGCTGCCGACTACCTCGCCTATGACGATGCGGCGACGGAGGACAACTGGCGGCTCCCCAGCGGCTACGGCGCCTTCATCGCAGGACTCGGCGCGGACCTGCCGGCGGCGCTCGACACCACCGTCCACGCCGTCTCCCAGGGTGCTGATATTGCGCTGGATACCAGCGGCGGCACCCTCCATGCGCGGGCGGCCATCATCACCGTATCGAGTGCGGTATTGGCCCGGGACGACATCCGTTTTCGGCCCTCGATTGCGGATCATCTCGACGCGGCGTCATGCCTGCCGCTGGGCCTCGCGGACAAGGTGTTCCTGTCCCTCGGGGATCCCGCTGCGGTGCCGCCCGAATCTCACCTCCTGGGGCGCTTCGATCGGGCCGCCACCGGCAGCTACTATCTGCGCCCGTTTGGCTGGCCCGTCATTGAATGCTATCTCGGGGGCAGCTGGGCCCAATCGCTCGAAGATGCCGGACCGCAGGCGGCCTTTGCGTTCGCGATCGATGAGTTGCGGCAGCTGCTCGGGGACAGTTTCGCGCGAACGCTGACGCCGATCACCGCCACGCGCTGGGCCCATGAGCAGACGATAGGCGGCTCCTACAGCCATGCCCTCCCCGGCAAGGTCAATGCCCGGGCCGCGCTCGCACGCCCCATCAGCGAGCGACTTTGTCTTGCGGGTGAGGCCTGTTCGGAGCAGGATTTCTCGACCGCGCATGGGGCGTGGCAAAGCGGCCTGCGGGCGGCGGATTGGGTCGAGCGCTTTCTTTGAGGATGTCGCGTGAAGCTGTACTATTTTCCGGTATCGACCTTTTCCCGGCGCGTGCGCGTGGCGCTGCTCGAGAAGGACATCGATTGTGAGCTGATCGAAGTGGACCTGCCGAACGGCAAGCACAAGGAAGAATGGTACGCGGCGCTTAACCCCTACATGAAGGTACCGACTCTGGTCGACGGTGAACTGACGCTGTACGAGTCCGCGGCGATTCTCGCGTATCTGGAGGCGACCCATCCGACCCCTGCCCTCACGCCGCCCGACGTACGCGGCCGGGCGCTCGTCGACATGAATGTGCGTCTGTGCGATGCCCACGTTGGCCGCTACGCCGGTGCCATCCTGATGCCGAAACGCTTTTTGCCTGAAGCGCGCTGGGATCGCGTCGCGATGGACAGCGCCCGACAGGAGCTCAACCGGCACTTCGCCATCGTCGAGCGCGGGTTGGGCGATCGGCAGTACCTGGTCGGGGATGCCTTCACGCTCGCCGATGTCGCCTATCTGCCCTTCCTGCACTTTCTCGCAATGATGGAGATTTCGGCCGGGCCACGGGTGCAGGCCTGGGCCGATCGGATTCTCGCCCGGCCGAGTGCCCGGGCGACCGTGCCCGCAAGATAGCGATGCGGGCGCGCTAGGCGTGCTTCACGAATTTCAGCGCCACCGAATTCATGCAATAGCGCAGGCCCGTGGGACGCGGGCCGTCGTCGAAGACATGGCCCAGATGCGCATCGCAACGCGCGCACAGAATCTCGGTGCGCACCTCGCCGAAACTGTTATCGGTTTTCTCCACCACATTCTGCTTGGCGATCGGCTGCCAGAAGCTGGGCCAGCCCGTGCCGGAGTCGAACTTGGTGTCGGAGCTGTACAAGGCGGTGTCGCAGCACAGGCAGCGGAACAGGCCGTGATTGTGCTCTTTGTTCAAAGGGCCGCTGAACGGCAGCTCGGTGCCCGCATGACGCGTCACGTTATAGGAGGCGGGCGGCAGCAGCGCGCGCCATTCGGCATCCGTCTTGACGACCTTGTCCACCAGCATCGGTCCCTGGTTCACACCCGCATCGGTGAACATGACGATGGTGACCTTGCCGGGCGCCGCGGCTGCGGCCGCAGCCGTTGCGGCGCGCGAGCGGGCCAGTAACCCCAGGCCACCCGCGGCCAGCAGTGACGCTAACAGGGATCTTCGGTTCTGCATGACAGTTCTCCGCTCCTCAGCCAAAAGTAAACGCGAAGGCTTCAACTCCTGAGTCCAGGAACTGAATCTCCACCGTATGTTCCGCGCCGGGGTGGGCCAGCCGGATCAGCTGGTACAGCCGCTGCTCGGTCACGACGCCGGTGCCATCGGCGCCGGTGTCCGCACCCTTGTTGTCGCCGGGGTCCGCGCCATCCAGCCGTACTTTGAAGTGTACCGCGTGCCCATTCTTCATGGGCCCCAGCACCAGGTGCAGGTCACGGCCGTTGAAGCGGTACACGATCCTGCCATGCGGCTGCTGCAGTACGGCGCCTTCTTCAGTCACCGTCCAGCGACCCCCGAGCGCCCACTGGTCGGCGCTCAGACTGCCCGGCACGGTGTACTGGGCCGGTTTGTCTTTCTTGACCGCTTCGGGGGATGAGAAATGCGCCGCGCGCGCGTAACCCACATAGGTCTCAGGGGAGATCTGGTAGAGGTTGCTCGCGGCGGCCTGCACGCCTTGCGCGCTCACCTGCGCAAGCCCGGGCGTCACGTCCTTGGCGCCCGCCTCTTTCAGCAGCTGCTTGATGATCCGCTCGGAATCATCGTATTCGCCTTCGCCAAAGTGGTGGTGGCGGATGGTGCCGGTGGCGTCGATGAAATACAGCGCGGGCCAATACTGATTGTTGAACGCACTCCAGATCTTGTAGTCGCTGTCGACCGCGACCGGATAGGTGACGCCCAGATCCTTGGTGGCCTTTTCAACATTGGCGACGACTCGCTCAAAGGCGAACTCCGGGGTATGCACGCCGATGATGACCAGCCCCGCCGGACCGTACTTCTGGGCCCACGCCTTGATGTAGGGCAGCTCGCGCAGGCAGTTGATGCACGAGTACGTCCAGAAGTCGACGAGCACGACCTTGCCGCGCAGGCCTTCGGCCGTGAGCGGCGCGGAATTGAGCCATGCCACCGCGCCGTCCAATGGCGGCATCGGCCCTTCCGCCGGTAAGCCCGCAGCAGCCCCCTTGGCGGACATCATCATGGCCCCGCCGGCATTGGCGTCCGCGACCGCAGGGCGCGGCGACATCGCCGTCGGCGGATGAATTTTCTCGAGCAGCGATTGTTCAAGCGAATTGGTGCCGTTCAAGGACAGCCGCGTCAGAATGCCGGTATCCCACCCCAGTGCGATTGCAGCCACCGCGGCCAGCACCAACACGCCCAGGCCGCGCCGCACCCATTCGCCCGCGCCGAGCGAATTCTTGAACGCCCGTACGACCCGGCCGCCGGCCAGCATGACAATGGCCAGCGAGGCCGCAGCGCCCGCCGCATAGGACAGCAACAGCAGCGTGGTGCGCGGATTCGGTCCGCTCAAGGCGGCGCCCGTCAGAATCAGGCCGAGGATGGGGCCCGCACAAGGCGCCCACAGAAAGCCGGTCGCAAATCCGAGCAGCAAGGATTGCACGACGCTCGCGCGGCCTTCGCGCTCGCCGGAAGCCAGTACCCGATTGCCGAACGCGACGAGCGGCCGGGAGGCCCAGTCTGCGAGGCGTCGCGACAACAGCGCCAGGCCGAAGACGGTCAGCAGCGCAAGCGCCGCCCAGCGACCCCAGGAATTCACGCGCACCGCCCAGGAGCCGCCGACCGCAGCGAGCGTCGCAACGCCTGCAAAGGTGAGCGCCATCCCCACCAGCAAGGGCAGCGTGCTGCTCGCGAAGGAGCGCCCGCCGCGGGCGAAGACGAAGGGAAGTACCGGCAGGATGCAGGGGCTGACGATGGTCAGCGCGCCACCCAGAAACGCCAGAAGAGCCAGAACCATGAAAAATCTCTACTGCTTGAGTCCCGTGACCGTCACGGCCTTGGCCTGATAAAGGACCGGCAGCAGCTTCTGGAAATTGCGGATCTTCGGCAGGTCGTTATAGACGATGTATGGATTGCTCGGATTCAGCAGCAGATAGTCCTGATGATAGCCCTCCGCCGGGTAGAAACCGTGCAGCGGCGAGACCTGGGTGACGATGGGGGCGCCAAACACGCCGGTCTTGCCCAGTTGCGCGATGTAGCTCTCGGCGAGCCTCTTCTGCTCATCGTTGGCGTAGAAGATCACCCCGCGATACTGCGTACCCACATCGGGTCCCTGGCGATTCAGTTCGGTCGGATTGGTGGCGACGGAAAAGTACACCTGCAGGATCTGTCCGTAAGTCACCTTTTGTGGGTCGTAGGTGATCTGCACGGACTCGGCATGGCCCGTATGACCGTCGCTGACCACTTCGTAGCTCGCGGTGTCCTTGGCGCCGCCCGCATAGCCGGACAGCACCTGGTGCACGCCCACCAGATGTTGGAAGACCCCTTGCACTCCCCAGAAGCACCCGCCGGAGAGCACTGCGGTCTGCAGGGGACCTGCGGACTTGGCCGCATCGACGGCCGGAGGCGGTATCGCGAACGCTGGCTCGGCCGCCGATACCCACAGCGGTGACAACAGTGCGCACAGTAGTCCGCCCAGAACCGCGCGGCAGGCCGCGCCCTTAAACTTTGGTAATAAACCTGATTTTAGCGACATCTTTGAGTCCTCAACTGAGCATCGGTCAGGTACTGATAAAGACCCGTCCGGAAGCCGAAAAATTACAGGATATACCCCATCAGAGCGCGTCATCCAGCCAGCGGTGCCAGAAGCGCTGGCTGGCCTGCTGCAGCGCCGGCGCGTACTGGTTCGAAGCGGCGCGCAACGCGGGAATATCGACGCGCGCGGCGCCCAGCTCACAGGCATGCCCCACGTACCAGCGCTCCAGCGCCGCGGCCTGCACTTCCGGATGAAACTGCAGCCCCAAGGCGTGATCGGCCAGCGCAAAGGCCTGATTCGGATAGCGCGCGGAGGCAGCCAGGTGCTTGGCGCCGGCCGGCAAATCAAAGGTATCGCCATGCCAGTGCAGCACCTGCACCTCAGGCGCCAGCAATTCCACCATCGCCGGGCAGGCTGAAAGATCGCCTCCCGCACTCACGGGCGCCCAGCCGATCTCCTTGCCATTCCTGCCCGGATAGACCGCAGCGCCCAGCGCCGCTGCCATGAGCTGGGCTCCCAGACAGATGCCCAGCGTCGGCAATCGTGACTCCAGGCGGCGGCGCAGCAACGCCAACTCGTACCCCAGGAAGGGATAAACGTCGGTCTCATAGACGCCGATCGGCCCACCCAGGATCACCAGCAGATCGGGCCTCAACGGCTCGAGGTTCCGCAGATCCGCGCTGCAGGCGTCCACGGACTGTACGCTCAACCCCCGCTCGGCCAGTACCCCCGCCAGCGATCCGAGGTCCTCAAACGGGACATGCGTAATCGCCACCACGTTCGGCATGCCCGGCTTCGTCCTCAGCGCATCAGCTCAAGGGGTTTCGGCAGCACCTTGAGCAGTTCCGCACCGAATTGCGCATCGATGTGAAAGAAGGCCATTCGTGCCGGCTCGCTCGCGCGGTTCTCCCAGGCGTGATCGGTACCACGCTGCACGACCACATCGCCCTGCCGCAAGGTGACCTCGCTGTCATCCAGCACCAGGACGATCTCGCCCTTGATCACGACGACGTAATCAATGGTGCTGGTCCGATGCATCACGGTGCGCTTGCCGCCCCTGCCGGGCGGGTAGATCTCGATAATGCGCAGCAAGTGGCCCGACGTCGGCATGATGGTGAAGGCGCGTTCGTTCGGTTCGCTCTCCGCCGCGCTCAGTAGCGGCACCGGACGTGTGGAACTCCAGATTTCAAAGAAATCGGCGCCCACTTCCGGACCGTGCATGGGATGGTGTTGCGGCGGCGGCCCATCGGAGAGGACCACTGACTTGCCGGTCTGGTCGTGTCCGGTGACAACACGTCGTGGCGGGGAATTCGTCATAGTTTCTCTCCGGCAGTCAGTTGCTCATCCCGAAGGCGTGCTTCAGGAATGCATCGCTCTTGCGAAGCATGTCGGTGCGCACTTCCGAATCGTCGAGCTGGTGGTCGCGACCCTCAAAGGTGACCAATTCACACTGCACACCCGCGCTCTTCAATACCTTCGCCATGCGTATCGATTCGTCCACGCCAACGTTACGGTCCACTGTGCCATGGAAGATCAGTACGGGCTGCTTGAACTTATCGGCATGAGTGATCGGCGACCCTTCACGCATGTGCGGGCCTTCGCCGATAAAGTTGCTTCTCAAGGTGTAGTCGGCCCAGCCACGGTGCTCCTCCTTCAGGGCCGCAAGATCCGTCACCGGAGCAATGGCAATGATGGCCTTGAACACGTTCGCGTCGATGTCGACCGATTGCAGCGCGGCATATCCGCCGTAGGACCAGCCGACGATGGCCAGCTTGGCAGGATCCGCAATCCCCGAGTTCACCAGCCAATGGCCGGCAGCGACCACATCCCCGACCGCAATGTTCCAGGATCTGAAGCCGTTCTGCTGGAACCATTCATCGCCATAACCGCTCGAACCGCGATAGTTCGGCTGCAGCACCGCGAAACCCAAGGCGGCGTAAGCCTGCGCTAGCCAGTCAAATCCCCAATCATCGCGGGCGCTGGGACCGCCGTGCGGCAGAACGATTGCGGGCAGGCCCTGCGCTGTCTCGCGGCCCGGGGGCAGCGTCAGATAGCCCGGGATCATCACCCCATCGGCGCTGGGATAAGTGATGGGTTTGACGCGCGCCAGGGTCATGCCTGCCAGTTGCGGGCGCACCCGCAGGATGGACCGTAGCTGATTGAGCTTGCGATCGAAAATGTAGACACTGCCAGGATCGTTATCGCTGCCCGCGAAGATGAGCATTTTGCTCTCATCCACGTTGGAGTCGAGCACCTGCATTAGGGGCTGGTTGGTGAGTGCCCCATGCAGGCCGGCCAGCATTTGCTTGAAATCGTCCTGCAGGAACTCGCTGTACGGCCGATCCGTAACATATCTCACGCCAACCACACGGTTGCGCCGCCCGATGCGGATCAGCGCTCCCAGGTCGACGTCCTGTCGGGCAAAGATGAGCGTCTGGTGCGGCGAGCCGTCAAGGGTCATTGAGTACAGCGCGTTGCGACCGTTCAGTTCCTGCCAGCCGTAGGCGAGGTTGAGGTCGTGATCGACGGCGATCGGGCGGAAGCCCGAGTGGGTGTCCGGCGTGTAGACAGAAAGCGTATGCCAGTCACTCGACCCCTGCAGGCGGTACGAAAATCGCAGTTCGCCCGTTTCCTCATTCGTTGCCGAGTTGCGCACCACGCTGCCCATGATGCGCACCGTGCCACGGCCGTCGCTGAGGTATTCGAAGGCATCCGCATGCGCCGGGATGACATGGCTGATCGCAAGCGTGCGGGTATCGACCAGGTCGACGCCCAGGCCTTCGGCATCGCTGCCCATATGACCGTGGGTATCGGGGCGATATTCGCGCGCCATGAGCACCGAGCCATCCTGATCAGGGAGCCAATCCAAAACCGAACCGCCCGACAGCAGGTAGCCACGGCTGTTCTCATTCAGTGTCGTGCTCAGTTGCTTGAAGTTTGACCCGTCGGCATTGACCGCGATGACCCGAGTCAGCGGCAGCAACCCATGTATCACGTTGGGATCGGGAACCAGACCGTAGATTTCGCATACCAGGCGATCATTGGCCACCCAGGAGCAGCCGTTCAGATGAAATGGCTTGCCATTCGTGCCGAGCGCGGCGACGGGTTTCGCACCCTGCCCCGGTCTCAACACCACCAGCGTGTTGCCGGTGCCGTCACCCGGCTGAACCAGGGCAACGCTTTGTCCGTCCGGCGACAGCCGCACCGACGTGATGGCCTCGCGCGCGCCGAACGCCGCGGCGACATCCGTTGCTGCTGCCCCCTCGGCATGTACGCCCTGCAGCCCGGCCGCCGCCATCCATCCGCAGAGCAATCCAGCACACCAGCGCATGCGCATCACGTGACCCTCGTGGTTACGGCTTGCTGTCTACATTGGGATTGAAATGCAGCGCCGCAGGATCCTTGGCGACACTGTCCCAATGCTCGGCGATCTTGCCGTGCTCGATCCGGAACAAGTCAAAATGCATCCCGGCATACTTGCTGCCGGGCTTGGTGGGATCGGCCGTGTAAGTGACGGTTGCCACGAGGACCTTGTCGCCCTCGGCCATGATCGCGACCACCGGGAAAGTGATGGTCGGATCGATGGGACGCACCGGCCGGGTGGACTTCATGTACTGCACCATGGCATCGCGACCGGTCGCCACATTGGGATTGTGCTGGATGTAGTCCTTGGTGAAATATTTCGGCGCAAGTTCGGTGTGCGCGCCCTGGATGATCGCGCGCCACATGTCGAATACGAGCTTCTTGTTGGCCGCAAGCTTCGGGTCCTTGCTCTGCAGCAGTGCCGCCTGATCGGGCGCCGCCACCGGCGGCACCTGGGCGACGCCGGTCCCGAGCCAGCCCAGCGCAATGGCCCCGCACACGAAACGTGTCGTGAGATTCATGCTCAGCCCTTTACCTTGGGGTGCGGCCGATCATTGCCAGGCGCGGACTCCCGGTGCCAGTGGCCCTGCTTGTCTTCATAGGAAATGATGGTGGCCTCGCCCGGCGCCGCCTGCTCGCGCGCCGCACGCTCTGCGGCCGCGTGTGCCTGGTCGTGACTCGGGAACGATTCCGAGAAGGTTTCATCGACCTTGTAGGCCCAGCCGCCATCGTGCTTGACGATCTGATAGATGATCTTGCTCATGTCGTGACTCCTAGAGCGATTGAATCGGCATGGGGTGCGGCCGAGTATATGCCGATCAGCGCGGCGTTTGCGCCTCGGTCACTGCGCGCCGCATGCCGAGCGTGCCGACGATGCACAGCAGCGCCGGCACGGCAACGAGTCCCAGTGTGACGCGGGTGGATATCCCCGCAGCGATGATCCAACCCCCAGCCGGCGGACCCAGCACCGCGCCGATCCGGCTCACGGCACCCGCCCAACCAAATCCGGTGACCCGGATTTCCGGCGGGTAGAAAATGGCCCCGAGCGCGATGATCGACATGATCACCCCGCCGATGCCGCTGCCCATGAGCACCAGCAACACCGGCCAGGCCGGCGCGGTGCCCGGCACGGCAAACAGCAGCGCGGCAACCAGGGTCACGCTATAGGCGCCGACCAATGCCGCGATGGTGCGCTGCCGGTCCACCAGCCACGCCTGGATGAGGGAGCCGGCGATGCCGCCGAATTGCAGCAGTGCGATACCCCGCGGGGCCTGGGCTCGCGACCAACCGGCGGCCGTCAAGAATACCGGCAGCCAGCTGATCAAGAAGTACAGCAACATGGCCGACAGCCCGTACACCAGCCACAGGCGCAACGTTCGCTCCCGATAGGGAGGCCGCAGCAACGCGAGCAAGCTGCCGCCGGCTGCTGCGGTGGCGGCGTCGGGGGACGACGGCGGCGCGGTGGTGCGTGCGCTTCGGGCGAGTATCGCCGGCGACTCGGGCAAGCCCACCAGTGCGCCGACCCAGGCCAGCAGTGGCAGCGCCGCGCCCACCAGGAACAGTCCGCGCCAGCCACCGGCCGCCAGAACCTGCGGCGCCGTGAGTCCCGCGATGACGGCGCCGAGTGACACGCAGACACCCATCAGCGTCATGATCGTGGCGCGCCGCGCGAGGGGCGCGAATTCCGCCGTGAGCGCGGAAGCATTGCTCTGGCACACCCCCAGGCCGAGCCCGATCGCCAGCCGCCACCCTGACAACTGCCAGGGTGAGGAGGCCGTAGTGGACCCCAGGGACGTAATCAGGATGATGCCGAGTCCCGCCAATAACAGCGGCCTGCGGCCCAGCCGATCTCCCAGCGGGGCGATCAAGGCCGATCCCAGACCCAGACCCAGCAGTGAGGCGCTGAGCGCAATGCTGAATGCGGGACTCGGCAGGTGCCACACCGTGGCGAGCGTGGGCACCGCGAGCCCCATGGCTTGCAGATCGTAGCCGTCCAGCAGGACAACCAGGGCGCAAAGCAGAAAAACCCGCACCTGCAGGGCCGATAACGCGCGCCCGTCGAACTCGGACATCACAGCAACCATGGCAGCGGATGGTACCTGAAGCGTGCGCCGGTGTTGCCAAGTCACCTGTTATCATTCTGGTATGGCACGCAAGCAAGCGAGGTACCCGGATGAGCATTGAAACGCAGGTCCAGGAGCTGCTGAAGAGGATCGAAGCGCTCGAGGGCCAGGCGCGAGCTGCGACCGATTATGTGGCCATCTGCAATCTGCAGGCGTCCTACGGGTACTACGTGGACAAGACCTTGTACGACGAGGCGGCGGACCTGTTCTCCGCGAACGCGCGGCTGGAGATTGCCGGGCGCGGGCTCTTCATCGGGCAGCAGCGCGTGCGCCAGTACCTGCACGCCTTACCGAAGCTCGAGTTCGGCTGCGTGTTCAATCACATGCAACTGCAACCCGTGATCAACATCGCGCCGGATGGGCAATCGGCGTGCGGTCGCTGGCGTAATTTCATCCAGATCGGCTGGCTGGGCCGCGAGGCGCGCTGGGGCGAGGGGACGTACGAGAATGAGTACATACGCGAAGGCGGTGTGTGGAAAATCCACCACTTGCACTTCTACACGACGTATTACGTCGAGTTTGACAAGGGCTGGAGGCATGGCGGGGTACCGCTGGCGGGCCCCTTGCCGGGAGTGGAGCCGGACCAGGCCTCAACCGTGAAGTATCAGGCCTTCCCGCATGTCTTCGTGCCGCCGTTCCACTATGACAACCCGGTGACCGGCCAAGCCTGGAAAAAATAGCGCGGCGGGGCTTTAGGCCACGAAACGCATTTTCGAGCGACGCCCGGACGGATCCACACCGCCCGCGGGGTTGCCGAGCCGGTAGGCCGACATGGTTTCCACCAATCGGTTGGCCTGCTCCGCCATGGCGCCGGAAGCCGCCGAAGCCTCTTCGATCAGCGCGGCATTCTGCTGCGTCATGCCGTCCATCTGCATGACTGCCTCGTTCACCTGTTCGATGCCCGCGGACTGCTCGCGCGAGGCGGCGGCGATCTCACCGACGATGTCTGCCACTTTCTTCACTGACACCAGAATGTCATTGAGGGTGGTGCCCGACTGCGTGACCAGGGTCGAGCTGTCGCCCACCTTGCGAACGCAATCGTGGATGAGGCCCTTGATCTCCTTAGCCGCGAGCGCCGAGCGACTCGCCAGACTGCGCACTTCGGCGGCGACGACCGCGAAGCCGCGGCCCTGCTCGCCCGCACGGGCGGCCTCGACCGCGGCATTCAGCGCCAGGAGATTGGTCTGAAAGGCGATCTCATCGATTGTGCCGATGATGTCGGCGATGCGCTGCGCCGCGACGTTCATCTCGGACATGGCATCCACCGCCTTGCCGACAATGACACCGCCCTTCTCTGCCTGGTTGCGGGCGGCCACGGCGAGCTGGTTGGCCTGGCTCGCGTTATCGGCATTTTGTTTGACGGTGCTGGTCATCTCCTCCATGGACGCAGCGGTCGCCTCCAGCGCCGAGGACTGCTCCTGGGTGCGCTCGGAGAGTCCAAGATTGCCGTCCGAGATTTCACTCGCGGCGCGCCCCACTTCACCGGCGGCCTCCTGCACATCCCGGATGACCTTCACCATGTTGTCGACCATCTGGTTGACGCCATGGGCGAGCACCAGCAGGAATCCCGATTTGCCCTCGATGGCGATCCGCCGTTCCAGTTCGCCCTCCAGCGCACCCTTGACGATCGCATTGACCTCCTCCTCGGCGCGCACTTCGGGAGTCCGGTCGAACCATTCCACCGTCGTGCCACTGCGGCGCCCATCGGCGTCGATCACCGGCGTTGTCACCACACGCAGCGCATGACCGCCAAGGCGCACATCCGTGGTCATCGGTTCCTTCATATCGATCAGAACCTGTCGCTCCTGCGCGGGATTGCGGTGGAACACGCCGATGTCCGAGCCCACCACCTTGTCGGCCTGGAAGTGGGGCAGGTCCTTGCGCAAATCGGCTTCCAGGTATTGGAACAACCGCGAGGCCGAGGCATTGGCATAGACGATGCGCAGGTTCTCATCCGCCAGCATGATGCTGGCACTGGCGCTGGTGAGGGCCTGGCGCAGCAGTGAGGCCTTGCGGCGTTCCTCGGCAATCTGGTAGCCCATCTTGATGCGCAGCGTCATCAAGGCGCGCTGGATGTCGCCAGCCTGGTGCGCACTGATGGATTTGAAGGTGGTGGCGAATCGCCCTTCGGCGAGGTCCTGGATGAAGGACACGGTGTCCTGGGTGAGCTCTTCGCGCGCGGCCCGCAACACTCGCGACACCCATAGCAGGCATCGCATGCCCAGCAATGCGGCCACCGTGATGCGCAGCGGCGGGCCGCCCGGCAGCTCCGGCATCAGCAGTAAAGCGGCCGCGCTCAACAACACCGCAACGCCGGCGGCCGTGTCGAACAGGCGCCGGCCCTTGTCGGTCACCTTGTCCAGGGGGTTCAGGCGCTTGCGCCACGTCATGCGCACCGCGCGACCTTCGACGAGCTTCAGGGTCTTGTCCGACCCGTCACGCAGTTTTGCGTACAGCGCCGCGGCCTCGCGGATCTGCGCCGCGGAGGGCTTGGTGCGGATGGTCATGTAGCCGCTGATCGCCCCGCCTTCACGCAGCGGCGTCGCGCTCGCAATATCCCAATAATAATCGCCGTTCTTGCGGCGGTTCTTCATCAATCCGGTCCAGGGCCGACCGGCGTGCAGGGTCTGCCACAGATCCTCGTACACCGCGGCGGGCATGTCCGGATGGCGGATGCCGCCATGCGTCTGCCCGAGCAGCTCCTCGGAGGTATAGCCACTGACCTGGATGAACTCCGGACTGACAGTCACCATCCGGCCGTTGAGGTCGGTGATGGAAACGATAAGCGCGCCTTCGCGGACGATGTACTCGTTCTGCGTGACGGTCTGATTCACTTGCATCGTGACACTCTGGCAATCTGAAGTCCCAGGCACCTTTATCGTTCAATCGGCACCAATCTGAAGCGAATCAGATCGCGGTTCCCGCGCTGCAGCGTGCAGATGGCACACTTTGCTTAAGAAAGGGTGACCCAAGTCCTGCTGCGACGCAGCAATCTGGAAGGAAATCATGATTTTCGCGGGTTCCCAGGACTTTGCCGTTCAGAGCGATACGGCCGGCGCCTCATTTACCGCCCTGCTGCATTATCCCTGCGAGCAACCCTCGAAACCGACGCGGTTCGGGCCCTACGAACTCGACGTGAGCGTCGCGGCGGCGCCGGCGCGCGGGCGCTTTCCGCTGGTGCTGATCTCCCATGGCAGCGGCGGCTCCCCACTCGTGTACCGGACCTTGAGTCTGCTGCTCGCCCGCAGCGGCTATGTGGTCGCCCTGGCGCGCCACCCAGGCGATACCCTCGGCGACAATGCGTTGGCGAACTCCGTGGAGACGCTGCGCAACCGCCCCGCGCAGCTGGTTGCGCTCATGGACGCGCTCATGGGGGACCCGACCTTCGGCGCCTGCATCGCCGACGAATCGGTTACGGCGGTCGGACACTCGATGGGGGGTTACACCGTACTGAGCGTTGCGGGCGGCCAACCCTGGACCCGCGAGCGCGAGCCGTTAGCCGTCGCGCACGATGCGCGGATCGGCGCTTTGGTGCTCCTGGCACCCGCCTGCGGGCCGTTCCTCGCTCCCGGGGCGTTGGCCGCCGTCGACGCTCCGGTACTGGCGCTGACGGCGCAGCATGATTCCCTGACACCGGATAGTGAGATTCGCGCGGCGCTTGCCGGCATACCGGACCAGACGCAGGTCACCATTCAAATGGTGCCCAATGCGGGACACTTTTCGTTCTTGAGTCCGTTCCCGCAGGCCATGCACAACCCGCAGTTCGCGCCCGCCCTGGACCCTTCAGGGTTCGATCGCGACCGGTTTCACCAATGGTTTCCAGACCTGGTCCGCGAGTGGATTGGCGACCGACGCCGCGAGCGCCGCGCGCTCGGCGGGCGTCGAGGATGATTCATGTGTCGGCACGCGCACCGTGACGGTGGCGGGCCGTTCGATGTCGTGCCACTGCTGCGTATTGATGTCCCAGGCGAGTCTGCGATCCAATTCCAGGCGCAGTGCCGAATCCTTGCCGAATTGCAGATCGAGCAATGGGCGGCGTGCCAGCGGTGAGGAAGGATTCAGATTGCGGATGTCACTCTGTGCGGCAGTTGCGGAGTTGTGATCCACACGCAGTCCCAGTACGTGGCCGCGCGACGGTCCATCCAACGGCACCGTCAGATAGAACGTGACTTCCGGCCCCGCATGCGCTGCAACCGTAGCGAGCAGCGCAGCGAACGCCAGTAGCAGCGCTCTTACCGTTCGTTGTGTTGTGGCAAAGACCGTAGTCATCACACCAATCCAATCCCTTGGTGCGAATCATACCCCCGATAACGGCAGAGCCGGGATCCGACTTGGTCCTACAGAGTTGAGTTGACAATAGCTGCGCCGCGCGTCGGATTATGTGCTTTCGCGCATCGGTGATTGCGCCTCATCGTGTAGGCGTCCGCCTAGCTAGAACCAGTTGAAATTGAAGCTGACGCTCACGCGCTCCTCACGGCGCGTATTGGCTGCGACTTCGTGACGCAGCCAGCTTTCAAACAACACCACCTGCCCCACGGCCGCCGGCAGCGTCACCCACTGACGATTCTCGACTTTACAATGCGCTTTGCGCGGCGGTGCCGCCATGAACTTATCCAGACGCGGATCTTCGAATTTGATACCCGGACTGCCTTTTGGCACCTGCACGTAGTAGGTGCCGCTGACCGTTGACAGCGGATGCAGGTGCAGGCTGTGCACGACTCGATGCGGCATGATGTTCACCCAGCAGTCCGTCATGGCGAGTCGACGCCCGCGCAGATCCCACTCGACGCTGCGGGCGAAGCTGGCCAGATGCGGCATGAGGAGCTTGCGCAAGGAAGCGAAGGTCGGGGAGATCTCATACAGGCGATGCTGCGAACCATAGGAGGTGTAGCCGCCCGGATAGTGGCTTTTGGACCAGGCGCGACCGGCCGCATCATCGTGGCGCAGCTGCCGACACTCGTGCAGCAGCCGCCGGTTGAATGGCGCACCGCGCCGCTGCAGCGGCGCCGAATAGATGAGAGTGGAGAATAAGGCTCGGGCCGCCATGAGCCGCGGTCAGAAACCGGCGAGATGCAGGGCGCCGACGACTACGGCGGCGATGAGACAGTAGATGCCGAACAGATACCAGCGCCCGCCTTCCAGCCAGCCGCTCAACCACCGCAGAGCGAGCAGCCCCGCGATGAACGACAGCACCGCTCCAAAGAGACTCGGAACCGCCGCGCCCGCGAGCCCCGCCGCCCCGCCTGCATGTTCCGCGTGCAGTACCCGCAGGGATTCACGCGCCACCACGGCGGGCGTCAGCACGACGGCCAGCGCGAAACTGAAGTTCTCCGCGCTGACCTTGCCGACTCCGGCCAGCATCGCGGTGGAAATGGTGGCGCCGGAACGCGAGAAACCGCGAAACGGCAGGCTCAGCCCCTGCACGGCGCCAATGAGGCTGGCCTGCGGCGTGGTCATGCCATCGCTCACCACATGTCGGGTGTTTCGACCTTCGCGCAGTCCGGCGATGAGGATCAGGATGCCTCCCACCGCGAGCGCCGGCGCAATCCATTCCAGGTGACCGAACAGATCCTCGATCTGCGCACCGGGCACACCGGGGAACACCGTCCTCTGGATGAGCAGCGCCAAGCCCTCGCCGATCACGCCGGTCAGCGCCGTGGCCACGATCAGCTGCAGCGCCGTGCGTTTGAACTGTGCCATGCTGGAAAAATAGGTTGCCTGCCAGCGGCGCCAGAAGTACACGATCACCGCAAACATGGTGCCGGTGTGCAGCATCACCACGAGCAGCGTCACGGCAGGCGCCGACGGGTCCAGGCCCATGAGCTTCGCGGCCACCACCACGTGCGCGGAGCTGGACACGGGCAACAGCTCGGCCAGGCCTTGCACGATGGCAAGGACGATCACTTTTAGAAACGACATGCCGACAGTCTAATCGGCCGGCAGGAAAATTACCGGATCAGCTCCAGTCGCCACCACCGCCGCTGTCACCGCCCCAACCGCCCGAATCACCGCCGCCGCTGTCGCCACCCCAGGAACTGCCGTCCGGGGTGCCAAAGTCCGTGCCGCCCATGTCCTGATTTTGCGGTGGCGCGGACAACTCCCCGGCCGACGCAACGCCCGGGCCGCCGGCATTGCCGCCGATCATGTGACGCACCAGTTCTTCACCGGCCACGACCCCGGCACCGACGGCCAGGCCACTGGCAAGATTGCCCATCAATCCCGGTCCGCCCTGCGGCGGATAGGGAGCACCGTAGCCGTATCCTGGCTGCATGCCCGGATTGCCCGGCGGCAGCATCCCTGGGCCATAGCCCTGCGCGTACGCCTGTCGCGCGCGACTCCGCAGGAAGCTCAACAGCACCAAGCCGCCCACGACCAGTACCGCAATCAGTCCCCATGGTATGGCGGAACGGCGCACCACAAGCTGTCCATCCAACTCACTCAGCGCGTGCGCGCTCGCGAAGCGTTCGCTGGGATCAAGCTGTCGGGCACTGGCAAGCTGCTGACGCGCGGTCGCGAAATCACCGCGGCGCGCATCAAGTTCTGCGGCGATGAAGTGCGCCTGCGCACTCTGCGGATAGTCGCGCAGCACCTGATCGATCATCTGCTGCGCCTCGGCAAGTCGGCCCGCCTGTGCCGCCTCATAAATTTGGTGGGCAGTCGCGTCGCCGGCGGCGGCAGCGATACCCGCAACGCCAACGGCCACAACCGCGAACAATGCAAGGCGCATGCGCTTGATCATTTGAATATCTCCGGGCCGCGCGCCAGCGCAGCCAACTGGGGTGTGCATGGGGCGCACCAGGAAAATCTCAAGGGGTCTATTGAAGTGGATTACACAATAACAATGTAAGTTATTGATATTTATACGCTTGTCATCGGCTTGGGGTTGGCTACATCGGAGCGGTGATGATCCGCGCCCAGCAGGATGTACATCGCCGGCACGACAAACAGCGTGAACAGCGTGCCGATCGACAGGCCGGTGAACAGCACGATACCCATCGAGCGCCGTCCCGCGGCGCCCGCGCCGGAGGCGATCACCAGCGGCACCACGCCCATCACCATCGCGGCGGTGGTCATGAGGATGGGCCGCAACCGTACCGAGGCGGCCTCGACTATGGCCTGCATCTTGGTGCGCCCGGTCTTCTGCAATTCATTGGCGAACTGGACGATGAGAATGCCGTGCTTGCTGATCAGGCCGAGCAGTGTCACGAGACCCACCTGCGTGTAGATGTTGAGCGTGGAGATGCCGGTGTTGATGAACAGCATGGCACCGAACAGCGCCATCGGCACCGATACCAGAATGACGGTGGGATCGCGGAAGCTTTCAAATTGCGCGGCCAGTGCCAGGTACACGATGACCAGGGCAAAGAGCAGCGTCACCATGAAGCTGCCGGATCCGAGCATGAACTGGCGCGACTGACCCGCGTAGTCGGCGGTATACCCGGAGGGCGCTATCTGATTGAGCGTGGTGCGCAGGAACTTAAGGGCCGTCGCCTGCGAGACACCGGGCTGCCCGGAGATGGTGGCGGCATTGAGCTGCTGGAAGTGATTGATCGACTCCGGCACCGTGCTGGTGGTGATGCTCGCGACCGTGCCCGCCTGGATCAGGGACCCATCGCCACCGTGCACGTAGTAGTCGAGCACCTGCGAGGGATTCAGCCGGTCCTTCTGCAGAACCTGCGGAATCACTTTGTAGGAGCGGCCGGAGATCGAGAAGTAATTGACGTAGCCGCCCCCCAACGCCGCACCGAGACTTGCGCCCACGTCCTGTTGGGTCAGGCCCATATCGCCCACCAACTCCCGATCCAGGCTCAGCGTCGCCTGCGGTTTATCGATCTTCATGTCCGAATCGACGAAGAAGAACATGCCGCTCGCCCGCGCGCGCGCCACGAGGTCCTCCGTCACCTCGTACAGGTTCTGCAGCGGCTCGGTAGTGGTGATGACGAATTGTAGGGGCAGACCCGAGGAGCCCGGCAGCGCCGGCAGCTGGAAGGCAGCGATCTGGGCGCCGGCGATGCGGCCCCAGCGCTCCTGCAGGATCTGCTGCAACTCGGTGGCGTTGCGCTTGCGCTCACCCCAGGGCTGGAAGAGCACCCCGCCAAACCCGGTATTGCCGCCCATTCTCTGGAACACACCGTAGTACTCGGGCAGTGAGGAGGCCGCGTCGAACATCTGCTGGCTGTACATCTCCATCTGCTGGTAGGTCGCATTGGGTGCGCCCTTGATCTGCGCGACGACCACGCCCTGGTCCTCGCTGGGCGCCAGTTCCGAATCGGCGGTGGCAAAAAGATAGATCGTCAGGCACAGGACCGCGGCCCCGAGGCATACCAGCACCTGCCAGGTCATCAGCCACTCGGACAGCACCCGCTGGTAGAAGCCTCGTACCCGGGCAAAATTGCGGTCCAGGAGCTGGGCAAATTTGCCGTCTTCATGATTAGCGCGAAACAGCTTGGAACACAGCATGGGCGACAGGGTCAGCGCGATGACGGCTGAGACACTCACCGCCGCCGCGAGCGTAAAGGCGAACTGGGTGAAGAGCGCGCCGGTCAGGCCGCCCTGGAAGCCGATCGGCAAGTAGGCGGCCACCAGCACCGCGGTCATCGCGAGGATGGGACCGCCGAGTTCACGGGCCGCGAACAGCGCCGAATCCAGCGGCGACTCCCCGGCCTTCAGATGCCGGTCAAAGTTCTCCACGACGATGATGGCGTCATCCACCACCAGGCCGATCGCCAGCACCAGCGCGAGCAGGGTCAGCAGGTTGATCGAGTAGCCCAGCGCCAGCATCATGAAGAACGTGCCGACCAGCGACAGCGGCATGGCCACCATGGGAATCGCTGTCGCGCGCACACTGCCCAGGAACAGGAAGATGACCACGGTCACGATGACCAGTGCCTCGGCGAGCGTCTTGATGACCTCACGGATGGAGCTGCGGACGAACATGGTGGTGTCGTACACGATCTCGGCACGCATGCCGCTCGGCAGCTGCTCCTGGATGGCCGGCAGCGCCTCGCGCACCGCCTGTGCCACCTGCAGTACATTCGCCTTCGGCGAATTCTGCACGGCCAGGAACACCGAATGCCGGCCGTTCCAGGTGACGCCGGAATCGTAATCCTCCGCGCCCAACTCCACCGTGGCGACATCCGCCAGGCGCACCACCGTATTGTTCTGCTGGCGCACGATGAGCTGCCGGAAACCATCGAGCGAATGCAGATCGGTGTTCGCGGTCAGATCCACCGACACCATCTGGCCCTTGGTACTGCCCACCGCGGTCAGGTAGTTGTTGGCGGCGAGCGCGTTGTAGACATCGCTTGCCGCCACGTTGCGGGCCGCCATGCGTTCCGGATCAAGCCACGCGCGCAGCGCGTACACGCGGGCGCCCTGCACATCCGCTGACTGCACGCCCGGAATGGAATCAAGCTTCGGCTGTACGACGCGGATCAGATAGTCGGTCACGCCATTAGGCGGCAGCGTGTCCGTGAAGAAGCCGATGTACATGGCCGCCGTGGTGTCGCCGTTATCGATGCTGACGACGGGCTGCTGGGACTGCGGCGGCAACTGATTGCGAACCGAGTTCACCTTGGCGCTGATTTCGGTGAGGGCCCGGTTGGAGTCGTAGTTCAGGCGCAGGGTGGCCGTGATGCTCGAGCTGCCGGTCGAACTGGAGGAGGACAGGTACTCGATACCCTGCGCCTGCGCGATGGCCGCCTCCAGGGGCTGCGTGATGAACCCGGCCACGGTGGCCGCATCGGCACCATAGTAGGTGGTGCTGATGATGATGTTCGCCGACTCGGTCTGCGGGTACTGCGTGATCGACAGACTGAAGATGGCGCGCATGCCCAGCACCAGAATGAACAGGCTGATGACGACCGCGAGCACCGGCCGCCGGATGAACAGGTCTGTGAGCTTCATCCGCTGTGGCCTAGTGTTCCTGCGGCGACGGATTGGGATCGTTGCTGGGGCTGATCGAGTTGTCGATCGTCACCGGCGTGCCGTTCTTGATCTTCAACTGTCCCGCTGTCACCACCACATCGCCTTCCTTCACGCCCGCGAGCGCCTGCACCTGGTCACCGCGGGTCTCCCCCAGCGTGATGAAGGTCTGCTTGACGGTCTGGCCACCCTTGCCGTCGGGAATGACCAGGAACACGGTCGCGCCATACGGGTTATAGGTGATCGCGGACTGCGGCAGCGTCAACGCATGCACCAGCGCGCCCGAGGCGATCTGCAGATGACCGAACATGCCAGGGAAGAGCTGGCGCGAGTGATTGTCGACCGCAGCCTCCACCTGCACGTTGCGGGTGGCACTGTCGACCTGTGGATTGATCGCGGTGATGTGACCGGTGAAGGTGACCCCGGGCCAGGTATCGGCGGTGAGTGTCACCACCTGGCCGACGGCGATGCGCGCGAGACTTTGCTGGGGCAGCCGCAGGTCCACCAGGATCGGGTCCAGCTGCTGCAGCGTCACGACCTTATCCCCGGGATTGAGGTACTGGCCGGGATTCAAGGTGGTGATGCCGAGCCGGCCCGCGAACGGCGCCCGCAAGGTCTTCTTGGCCACCAGCGCCGCCTGCGCGGCCTCCTGCGCGCGCTTGTTCTTCAGGTCCGCCGCATCGCTGTCCACTTGCGCCTGACTGATGGCCTGCGCCTGGAACTGCACCTCATCGCGTTTGAGTACCACCTGCGCCAGGTCCGCCGCGGCCGCCAGCGCCTGTTGCTGGGCGACATCCGAATCCGCATTCAGCTGTACCAGCGTCGCGCCGCTGCCGATCTCCTGGCCGGAATGAAAATCGATGGACCGCACCAAACCGGCGACCTCGGTGGTGACATCCACGCCGCGCACCGCGCGCAGCGTACCCACGGCGGCGAGCTGCGGCTGCCAGTCATCGAACTTCACTTTGCCGGTCGCGATGGTCTGCTTGGGGGAGGCGTTCTGCGCCAGCGCCAGCCCGATCATGTGCGCCTTGAAGAGGTTGAAGCCGATGATGCCGGCGGCCAGGATCAGCACGATCCCCATGATGATGATGAGCCGGCGCCGGAACAGCCGTCGCAGCGTCTCTCGGTCGTATTGTGGGGTCTGATATTCCGAGCTCTGCACTAGCGGCTCCCTTGTGAATCGCGATTCCACCAGCCACCGCCCAGCGACTGCAAGAGCGCCGCGCAGTCCGTCATTCTGGCCATCTCGCCCTGGATGCGCGTCAGGCGCGCCTGCGCATATTGGCGCTGGGCGATGAGCAGATTCACGTATGACGTACCCCCCGCCTGGAACTGGCGACGGGTGATTTCCAGTGAGTCGCGCGCGGCCGCCTCCGCGCGGGCGTCCGCCTCCACGGCCAAGGCATCCTCCTGCAGCGCGCGCAGCGTGTCGGCCACGTCCTGCAGCGCCGAGAGCACCGTGCCGCGGTACTGCGCGGTGGCCTGATCGAGGTTCGCGAAGGCCTGCCGGCGCTTGGCGCGCAATTCGCCACCATGAAACAGCGGCTGCATGAGCGAGCCGCCGATGTTCCAGGCGGCGGTCCCGGGTCCGAAGAGGTCCGTGATCGAGGTGGTCTCCGAACCGATGCTGCCCGATAGGGTCAGTTGCGGATAGAGGTTCGCGGTCGCAACGCCCGCCTGCGCACTGGCCTCATGCAATTGTGCTTCGGCGGCGAGGACGTCCGGGCGCTGGCGCACCAGCTTGGCGGGCAAGGACAGCGGCAGCTGCTGGGGCAGTGTCAGCGCCGCGAGCGACAGGCCTTCCGTGCTGGCCCGGTCCGGCGTCTGGCCACTCAACACCGCCAGTCGATGGCCGGCCTGGGCCAGGGATTTCTCAAGTCCGGGGAGCGTCGCCTCGAGTTGCGAAACCTGTGCCTGCTGCGTCAGCACATCCCCTTGCGAGGCCGCACCGGCGGTGTGCTGTCGTTGCACGATGCCCAACTGATCGCGTTCCGTGCCGAGGATGTCGCGGGTCGCGTCGAGCTGATCGCGCAGCGCCGCCGCCGTGATGACGGTGGTGACCACATTGCCGGCCAACGTCAGGCGCGCCGCCTCGAGCTGCCAGCGCTGGTAGTCCGTTTGTGCGGCGAGCCCCTCGAGCTGCCGGCGTGTCGCACCCACCAGGTCGAACTTGTAGCTGACGTTAACGGCGGCATCGAACAGCGTGAAGGTGCTGGTGCCGGCCTGCGGGAAACCGAATGCGGCACCGGGCGCGGCTTCCCGTTCGACCTCAAACTGTCCATCGACCTGCGGATAGACGCTGGCGCCGCGTTGCGCGACGTACCCTTCCTGCGCTGAACGCAATGCCGCCTCTGCGGCCACCACGGTCGGGCTGTCGTGCAGTGCCGTGCGCACCAGCGCATCCAGCGGCTCGCTGTGGAACAGGTCCCACCACTGGGCGGGAATATCCTGGCCGGCGACCACGGTCTGCTGCTGCGCGCCGCGGTCCGAAGTTCCGACCGTGGCGATCGGTGCGCCGGCCACGTAGTGGTCGGTGTCCGGTGCCGCGGGCGCATGGAAGTCCGGGCCGACCGTGCAACTGCACAGCGCGGCAACGCCGGTAACCAGAATCAAAATGCCCGACACTCGCGCGGGCTTGAGAGAGCGATAGCGCATGAAAAAATTGTAAGCCTTGGGTGGCCCGGCTGTGCTGGTCGGGCGGTGTCATATTACCGGGGAACCGACGCTAACGGGCGACAAACTATGTTGCGCGCCGCAGCCGAGCACCGGCGCTTCAGGAATACGTAAACAGTCGAACGTGATGCGAGTCATCGGCATGCGCAGCGGCCCAGATCAGGCCTCAATACTGTGAGGTCACGCCATCGCCGCGCACGGTCTGTACGCTGAAATGCGCGCCTCATGGATAAGCGTTCCAATTCGCCGGCGCCGATGCGTCATGTGCTGTTCGTCGATGATGAGCCGCAGGTCCTGGAGGGACTGCGCCTGAGGCTGCAGCCGCTGATGGACAAATGGCACATGACCTTTGTCGATAGCGGCGCGGACGCCCTCTCGCGCTTCGAACAGACACCGCACGATGTGATCGTGAGCGACATCAGCATGCCCGGCATGGACGGTGCGCAGCTCCTGCACGCCATCAGCGAGCGCTGGCCTGCGACCATCCGCATCGCCCTGTCGGCACGGTCGGATAGCGAGGAGAAGCTGCGGCGGCTGCCGCTCGCCCATCAATATCTGAGCAAGCCCTGCCACCCGGAGCAACTGGAAGATGCCGTGGTGCGCAGCCTCAAGCTGCGTGAGGAGCTCACCCACCCGGGCGTCCAGGCCATCATCGGCCGTATCCGCCGACTGCCCGCCCGACCCGAGGTATTCGCGCGGCTGCAGGCGGTCATGGCGCAGCCCGACACCTCGGCCCGCGCAGTCGCGCGAGTCATCATGAGCGATGCCGCCCTGACCCTCAAAGTCTTGCAGATCGCCAATTCGCCCTTCTTCCGGCGCGCGCGGCGCATCAGCAATATCGAACAGGCGGTGCAGTACCTGGGGTTTCAGACGGTCCAGAACCTGGTGATGTGCGCCGAGGTTTTCTCACGTTGGCCGAGCCGGATGCGGCACTCCGCGGTCGATCTGGAGGCGCTGCAGAGCCATGCGCAGCACACCGCGGCGGTGGCCCAGGCGATCACCTCGGACACGCCGTTCTGCGACGATGCGGTACTGGCGGCCCTGCTGCATGACATCGGTTACTGGGTGCTGATCCAGGAGTGCCCGCGCGAGCTCGAACAGGCCGTGGAGCTGGCCCTCGCCGGCGGCATCCCGCTGCCGCAGGCCGAGTACGAGATCCTGGGCGCCTCACACGCCGAGATCGGTGCCTACCTGCTGGCCCTGTGGGGCCTGCCGTATGCCGTGGTCGAGGCGGTTGCGCATCATCACTGTCCCGAGCGGGTGAAATCGGTCGGGTTTGACGCCCTGTCGGCGCTGGCGGTCGCGATCGCGTTGACCGGCGGTGATGACAGCGACGGCTGCGCGCGCAGCCTCATGCCGAGCGCCACGGTCGGCGCGGCTTATCTGCAAAGCCTGGCAAGCCCTTTGAGCTGGGAGGCGGCGGAAGGCCGCGCCAGAGCTTGCCTGGAGCGCATCGGCGAGGCAGCGAACTGACCGCCGCTCCTTTCAGGAAGCCTTCGCAGCATCGCCGCGCGAAAGGCGCGAAATTTGCGCATAATCAGCGCCTATGCGTACCTACATTGTAGAAGATGATGCGGAACTGCGCGGCGCCCTGGTCAATCTGCTGCGTCAGAAGGGTTACCACGTTGAGGCCAGCGGCCGCGGTCGCGAGGCGCAGGAAGTCCTGCTGCTCAATGACTTTGACCTGGCCATTGTCGACATCGGCCTGCCGGACATGGATGGGCTGTCGCTGATCCGCACGCTGCGCCGCCATCAGCGCGGCCTGCCGATTCTGGTGCTGACGGCCCTCGATGCCGTGGACAATCGCGTAACGGGCCTGGATGCCGGTGCCGACGACTACCTGGTGAAGCCCTTTGTCATGGCCGAGCTTGAGGCCCGTGCCCGCGCCCTGGTACGACGCCACCGCGCCGATCGGGCCCAGTCCATCAAGATCGGCCCGCTCGAATTGACCATGGGCCAGCCGCGCATCCTGCTGTCGGGCACGCCGGTGGACCTGACCGCGCGGGAGTTCACGCTGCTGGAACTGCTCGCACAGCGCGCCGGCCGGGTCGTGAAGAAAGACGTGATCGCCAGCAGCCTTGCGCCCTCCGGGGAGGCGCTGTCCGACACCGCCATAGAAGTGGCGATCCATCGACTGCGGCGGCGTCTGGAACCCTTTGACCTGAAGGTTCAGACCATCCGTGGCTTCGGTTACCTGCTGGAGGCGAAGGCGGAACAGGAAACCGATGCCTGAACGTTCGCTGCGATCCGGCCTGACGCTGCGCGTTCTGGCCGTTGCGCTGCTGCTTCTCGTTCTGGATGGCATCTACTGTTATGCGCTGTCGGCGCATTTCGCCAACCTCGCCTACGACCGCTGGCTGCTCGATGACGCCGGATCGCTGGCGCAGGCGTTGAGCGTCGAGAACGGCAAGCCGAGCGTGGTGCTGCCGCGCGTGGCCCTCGCCATCTTCAAGTTCGATGACTACGACCAGACCTACTACCGTGTGGTCACCACCCAGGGTCGTCTCCTCGCCAACGACGGCGCGCTGCCGGATGTGGCGCCCCGCCCCGACGGCAAGCCGCGGCTGGTGTCGATGACCGTCGCCGGCATGCCGATGCGCCTCGTCGCCATGGAGATCAGGCTGCCCGGCGCCACGGAGGTCGTGCGCCTGATCGTCGGCGAGACTGTGAACAAGCGCGCCACCCTCCTGTCGGAGATCCTGCTGGAGATGGCGCTGCCGCAATTGGGATTGGTGCTGGGCGCGTTGCTGTTTGTGCGCTTTGCGGTGGACCGCGGATTGCGGCCGCTAACCGTGTTGTCGGCCGCCATCGAAGCGCGCGGCCATGACCTGCTGACGCCGGTGTCCGAGTCGGGACTGCCGTGGGAGGCGCGGATTCTGGTCACCCGCATCAACGACCTGCTGGGCCGACTGCAGCAGACCATCACGGCACAGCGGCGCTTCGTGGCCGACGCCGCCCATCAGCTGCGCACGCCGCTCGCCGCCGTGTCGCTGCACGCGGAACGCGCGCAGCGAAGTTCCGACAGCGAGTCGCGCAACCAGGCATTGCAGGGACTGCAGTCCTCGATCGTGCGCGCCGCGCGCGTGACACAGCAGCTGCTCGCGCTCGCCCGTTCAGGCCCCGAGGCCGCGGCCACGCGCACGCTCGCGCCGCTTGATCTGGGCGCGCTGGCGCGTTCCGCCGGCGAGACCTGGATCGGCCCGGCGCTGGCACGCCAGATGGACTTCGGCTTTGTCGCCCCGGAGCAGCCGGTGATGATCCGCGGCCATGCCGGGTTGCTGGAGGAACTGATCAACAACCTGATCGACAACGCGCTGCGCTACTGCCCGGAGGGCGCGCGCGTGACACTGAGTGTGTCGGCGCTGCCGCGCCCGGAACTTGCCGTGACGGACGATGGCCCAGGCATCCCCGAGGCCGAGCGCGAGCGCATTTTCGAACGCTTCCATCGCGGCGACACCGCGGACGCCGAGGGCTGCGGGCTGGGGCTTGCGATCGTGCGCGAAATTGCCGCCGTGCATGAGGCCACGGTCGTTGCGCAACCCGGGCGCGACGGTCGCGGCACGAGGTTCGTCGTGAGGTTCGCGCGCGCGGCCTGATTCTTGCTGCGTCTGCGCTTATGGATTCTCCCATGTCAGCCCGGAGCGAGCGCTTGATGGCACCCAAGGAACCCGCGGGCCCTGAGCGCGACCTGCAGGCGCGCCTGCAGGCGGTCATCGCGGAGCGCGACCAGCTGGCCCTGCAGCTGCATGAACGTGAAGCGGACCGACAGGATTTCTTTGCCACTCTGGCCCACGAGATGCGCAATCCCCTGGCCGCCATGCGTAGCGCCGTACACGTGCTGCGGATCGCGGAAAACGACCAGGCGCTGGCGCGCGCGGCCCACGCGATGATCGAGCGGCAGGTTGCGCAGCTCGCGCGCCTGATCGAGGACCTGACCGATGTGACGCATGTGGCGCAGGGGCAGCTGGAACTGCGTTGCGAGCGGGCGAGTCTGGAGGTGCTGCTGCACCGTGCCATCGATGCGAACCGCGCCGCGCTCGAAAGCCGGCAACAGCACCCGCGGCTGCAACTGCCGCCCGCGGCCATCTGGCTGAACGTGGACAGTCGGCGCATCGTGCAGGTGTTCGCCGGCATCCTCAACAACAGTTCCAAGTTCAGCGACGTAGGTTCCCAGATCTGGATCAGCGCGACCCACGACGATCGACAGGTCACGGTGACCATCACCGATGAGGGCGCCGGCATCTCCGCGCAGATGCTGCCGCAGGTGTTCGATCTGTTCACGCGCAACAGCCACGGCCACCGCGATGCGCACATGGGCTTGGGTATCGGCATGACCCTGGCGAAGCGGCTGGTGGAGCTGCATGGCGGCCGGATCAGTGTCCACAGCGACGGGCCCGGTCGTGGCAGCAGTTTCGTCGTACAGCTAAATCTACTGCAGGTGCCGGCGCTGCGCGTGGTGCCGATCGAGGCGGCCCCCATCGCCACCATGCCGGGCCGCCATGGTGCGCGGGTACTCATCGTGGACGACAATCGTGATGGCGCGCAGGGCCTGGCCATGATGCTCGATCTGGCGGGGCACGAGGTGCGCACCGCGGTCGATGGGCTTGAGGCGTTGGCACTTGCGGATGAATTCAAGCCGCATGTGGTGCTCTTGGATATCGGCATGCCGGGCATTGACGGCTATGAGACCGCGCGGCGGCTGCGGGCCCGGCCCTGGGCACACGCCACGCTGCTGTGGGCGCAGACGGGCTGGGGTCAGGAGGATGACAAGCGCCGCGCCCGCAGTGCCGGCTTCGATCGGCACCTCGTCAAGCCGATCGACCCGGAAGAACTCAATCGTCTGATGGACGAGGTGTGCGAGTCCATACCCGACAACGGTCAGGCCTGATCCCCTGACCACTGTGCAACTTCTGCACGCAGGCGCGTAAAGATTGCACGCGCCTGCGGCTTTTGGGCCTCAGCGCAGCGTGCCTGGACGACGCGTCACCGCGGCAGCATCACCGGCCGTCTCATGCGCCGGAAACCCGCTGTGGCTGGCCTGACCGCCCTTGCGACCGGCTTGCGCGGCCAACCCGGGATTCTGCGAGAAGCTGCGCTTCTCATCGGGCACGCTCTGGCCGCCCTTGCGCCCCGCCTGGGCCGCAAGTTCGCGGTTCTGGGAGAAGCTGCGCTTCTCGCCAGGCACGCTCTGGCCGCCTTTGCGGCCCGCCTGCGCGGCAAGATCACGGTTCTGGGAAAAACTGCGCTTGGAATCCGGCACCGCCTTGCCGCCCATGCTGGCGATCTGACGCTGACGTTCCTGGTTCATCGAAGCAAATCCGCGGTTGGAAGTTCGGCCTTCCACACCTCTTGTCTGTGCCATACCCGGCTCCTTACTCGTAATGGGAGGAAGTCCTAAGCGAGGACTGAAGCAAGACGCATGCCGTACATCCACACGATACGTCATCCCGGACCCGAAACGACATTACGGTTCTGTTGCGCCTTGAAATTTGACCCCGTCCAGTACTGACCGGCGAACGCGGTGCGAAATTGCGGCTTAGGGTGTCAGCCGATCGATGACAATGCTGACAGCGCCCGTCGCGGTAACGTGGTAGGCGATCGACCCAAACGGGTCTCCGCTGCGCGCCAGCGGGCCGCCGGAACTGGACAGCCGCGCGACGATCTCGACATCCTGGCCGACCTGCATGCCATGGCCTGCCAGCATGGCGTCAGCCGAGGACAGCTCCACGGTCTGTGGGAAATGGGACTCCAGCCGTTTGACGGCCAGCGGGGGACCTGCAGCGCGTGGATCGCGCACGAAGACAAACAAGGGCGCATCCGTCTTGCCGGCGACCTTAAGCGTAGGCGCAAGCTTGATAGTAATCTTCACCCGTGCCGCCTCGCCGGAGGCCGGCCCCGCCGCCGGTCCGGGGGCTGAGCCCGCAGCTCCCAACACCTGGTCAATCGCATTGATCTGCTGCTCGACGATGGGTCGCACGTTGTCCGGAGGGTTCGCCGCGAGCAGCGCCACGAAGCGCTGGCGCGCGAGCGGCAGCTGCTTGCGCTGGATGGCAGCCGCGGCACCGTAAAACAACGCCTTGGGCGACTGCGGAGCCAGGACCAGCGCCTGTTCGACCAGATCGCCCGCCCGCCCGGTGAGCTGCGAGGCGTCCTGCGACACCAGCGCCTCGGCAAGCCCCAGCAGTGCGTCCGCGTTCTGCCCGTTTGCCAGCGCATTGGCGCGTTCATAGGCGCGCACCGCAAGCGGCGTCTCCTCGAGCACGCTGTAGGAGCGACCGAGCAGCAGCCAGCCATTGAGATCGTCCGGGTGACTCGCCAGGCGGCGGGCGAGCGTCGCCACCATGGTCTGCGGCGAGCCGGCGGCCGCCTCAGCCTGGGCGCCCGACCAGTGCCAATTGCTGAATGTGGCGTACAACGCCCCGGCGCCGCCGAGCAATACGACCCCTACCGCAAGCGCGGTCCACGGCGAGCGCGGTGCGACGGGCCGCGCCGACAACAGCGGCACCGCGAGCAGCGCGGCCACCGCGAGCCCCATCGCGGTCGCAATGACAATAAAGGTCATCATGACGGCAGGACATCCGCATCGTCGTTGTCCACGAGCCTTGTGCGCTGTTTGATGATGCGTACGGCGACGGACACTCCCAAGAGCAGCAGCACCACAGGCAGCAGCCACAACCAGGCATTGCGCCACGAATACGTGGGGCGGAACAGAATGAATTCGCTGTAGCGCGAGACCAGGTAGGTTTTGATCTCCTGGTCAGACTTGCCGGCGGTGAGCATCTCGCGGATCTGACGGCGCACATCGTTCGCGATCCAGGCATCGGAGTCGGCCAGCGTACTATTCTCGCATTGCACGCAGCGCAGCTCGTGGATGAGCACCTCGTAACGCGCCTGCAATGCGGGATCTGTCAACCGCGCCGGGTCGAGCGCCCAGGCGGCGCACAGCGGCGCACCGGCCGCCAGTATGGCGATGAGCACAAGCATCGGCTTCATGAGGCACCCGGCGTCGCGGGCGGCACGGTGGAGTGCGGGGGCAGCCGCGACAGGAACTCGCGCTTCCACACCTCCGGGGTGATGCCCATGGGCTGTTTGAAGACGATCACGCCCTCGGGATTCACGAGGAAGGATTCCGGCGCTGCGGCGATGCCTAAATTGATGGCGGTGCGCCCGTCATGATCACTGACGACCTGGCTGTAGGGATTACCGAGCTTGGCCAGCCATTCGAGCGCGTCCGAATCCTCGGTGGGATTATCTGTCTTCCAGTCGACACCGATGATCTGCACCCGCGCATCACGCTGCGCCGCAAGCAGCGCGGCGTGCTCTTCGCGACAGGCAATACACCAGGTCCCCCAGTAATTGAGCACATACCACTGACCCTTCAGCTGCCGTGACCCCAGGGTCTTGGTCGGATCGGTCAATATGGGCAGCTCCCAGTCCGGAATCTGGTGACCCACCAGCGGTGACTGCAGCACACCGACTTCGGGCGAATGATTGATGCCCACCGCCAGCACGACCACGAGCGCAGCAAAGACTCCCAGCGGGATCAGGAAGCGAGGACTCAATGCGCCGCTCCGAGTGGCGTCTTCACACCGGCGCGCGCCTCGGCCCGCGCCAGACGATAGCGGCGGTCGGAGAGCGCGAGCGCGCCCCCCAGCGCCATGAACAGCGGACCCAGCCACAGCAGCGTGATCATCGGGCGGATCTGCGCGCGCAGACTCCAGCTGCCGGCGCCCAGGTCATCGCCCAGCGCGACGAACAGGTCCGTGCCATGGCGGTTGTAGATGCCGGCGACCTTGCGCGTCTGCTGCTGTACCCAGAACGTGCGGCTCTCGGGAAACAGGGTGGTGATCGGCCGACCGTCGCGGCTGACCACGACGGTGGCGCGGATGGCGCTGTAGTTGGGGCCTTCGACGGGCTGTGTGCCCAGCAGCTTGAAGTCGTAGCCGCCGACCTCGGCGCTGGCCCCGGCAGACAGTGCGATATCACGCTCGCTGGTATAGGACTCAACGCCGGTGAGCGCGATGACCGCGACCCCCATGCCGATGTGTGCCAGGGTCATGCCGAGCACCGCACGCGACAGGCTCAAGTGTCGCCGCAGCCGATCCACCGGATCCAGGAGCGAGGACAGGATGATCCAGCTGCCGATGCCGATGCCGACGATCGCGAGCGCGTGGCGGCCGCCGTAAAAACCAAACACTGTGGCGGCACCCAGTGCCACCGCGATCCCCAATGTCACCAGCAACGGGCGCGCCGCGGCCTCGAGCCGACCACGCTTCCAGCTGGCGTGGATGCCGATCGACAAGAGCAGCAGCAGCGGAATGACCGCCAAGAGGAAGGTTGGGCGAAAGTACGGCGGTCCCACCGACAAAGTGGGCTGCCCGAACGTATCGGCGATCAGGGGCGCGAGGGTGCCGCCGAGCACGGTCGCCGCGGCGATCACCAGCAGGATGTTGTTGAACAGCAGGAAGCTTTCGCGCGACAAGAGGTCGAAGCCGGCATTGGATTTGAGCAGCGGTGCCCGCCACGCGTACAGCGTCAGCGCACCTCCGATCACCAGTCCCAGGAACACCAGAATGAAACGCCCGCGCGAGGGGTCGGCCGCAAAGGAGTGCACCGACACCAGCACACCGGAGCGCACCAGGAAGGTGCCCATGAGACTCAAGGAAAATGCCACGATCGCCAACAGCAGCGTCCAGCTCTTGAACAGGCCACGTTTCTCGGTCACGGCGAGGGAATGGATGAGCGCTGTGGCCACCAGCCACGGCATGAAGGAGGCGTTCTCGACCGGATCCCACGCCCAGTAGCCGCCCCACCCGAGCGTGTAGTACGACCACCAGCTGCCGAGCGTGATGCCGCAGGTCAGGAAGGCCCAAGCCGCGGTCGTCCAGGGTCGTGTCCAGCGCGCCCAGTCCGGATCCATGCGGCCCTCGAGCATCGCGGCGCAGGCGAAGGAGAAGGCCACCGCCAGTCCCACGTAGCCGGTGTAGAGCACCGGCGGATGGATCGCGAGCCCCGGATCCTGCAGCAGCGGGTTCAGATCATGGCCGTCGGCCGCCGCCGGAATCAAACGCCGAAACGGATCGGAGGTCGCGAGCGTAAACAGGATGAATCCAAAACTGAGCACGCCCAGCACCCCGAGCACCCGCGCCGCGAACCGCTCCGGCAGATTGCGAGAGGCGATCGCGACCGCGAGCGTCCACACGGCGAGCAGGAATATCCACAGCAGCAGCGAGCCTTCATGGGCGCCCCATAGCGCGGCGATCCGATACATCAACGGCAATGCGGAATTGGAATTCTCGGCGACGTACAAAACGGAGAAGTCATACGTGACGAACGCGTACACCAGGATGCCGACCGCCGTCGCGATCATCACGAACTGGCCCGCGACCGCGGAGGTGGCGGCGGCGGTCCAACGATCTCGGCCCACGGCGGGCCCGACAATGCCAAAGAAGGCCTGCAGTCCCGCCAGGAGCAGCGCCAGTATCAATGCGAAATGGCCAAGTTCGGGCAGCATCAGCCGCCTCCCCGCGCCAGCGGCGCTGTACCGGCGATCTTCGGCGGCATGTACTTCTCATCGTGCTTGGCGAGCACGTCATCGGCGACGAACACACCCTTGCCATCCAGCCGCCCGTAAGCGATCACGCCCTGCCCCTCACGAAACAGATCCGGCAGCACCTTGTCGTAGGTCACCGGCACATCGTGCTTGAAATCGGTCACCACAAAACTCACCTGCAGACTGCCCGGCACCCGCTGCACGCTGCCGGCGCGCACCATGCCGCCCAGGCGGAAATTCTGATCCCCGTGCACGGCGCCCTGCGCAACCTCAGTGGGGATGAAATAAAACGTGACGTTCTGACGAAATGCCGACAGCGCCAGCCCCGCGGCGATGGCTACGCCCACGACGATCCCGAGCACCAGATACAGCCGTTTGCGTCGTTGCGGCGTCATGCGTTCTGCTCCTGTATGACGAGCCGGCGGCGCGCATCGAGCTGCGCCTGGCGCAGCAGACGCCGCGCCCAGACGATGTTCAGCACGATCACCAGCAGCGTCAGGCCAAAAGAAGGCCAGACATAGGCACCGTATTTTCCCATGGCGAGAAACTGGGCCATCGATTGGAACTGGATCGTCATGCCAGCGCCTCACGGATCCAGGAGGCGGCGCGCTCGCGTCGCAGAATCTCAGCGCGCAGGCGCACCAGCACGATGGCGCCAAAGTACAGGGTGAATCCCAGCAGGCTCACCAGCAGCGGCACCAGCATGGAAGTGGCAATGGTGTCCTTGCCCGCCAAAGTCAATGACGAGGCCTGATGCAAGTCGTTCCACCACACTACTGAGTAATGCACGATGGGTACATTAACGATTCCCACGACCGCCAGCACGGCGCTGGCACGGTCTGCTCTCTGGGTGTCATCAAATGAGGCCCGCAGCCCCATATAGCCCAGGTACAGGAACAGCAGCAGCAGCTCGGATGTCAGCCGCGGGGTCCAAACCCACCACGTGCCCCACATGGGCTTGCCGAACAGCGAACCGGTGGCGAGCGCGGCGGCGGTAAAAGAGGCGCCGATCGGTGCACATGCGGCGGCCACGGCATGAGCGACCTTGATGCGCCAGATGAGTCCCACGGCGGCCGCTACCCCCATCCAGGTGTAGACCATCAGCGACAGCCATGCGGTCGGCGCGTGCACATAGATGATGCGGAAACCATTCCCCTGCTGGTAGTCCGGGGGCGCCAGCACCAGCCCGCCAAACAGACCCGCGAGGATCAGCACGCCTGCGCTCCAGGCGAACCAGGGCGTCAGCCGCTGTGCCAGCCGGTACACATACGGCGGTGACCCCAGCCGGTGAAACCATGTCCAAGTCACGTTACGGCTACTCCAGACTGATACGGACGGCGGCGGCCGCGGCCAGCGGGGCGAGAGTGAACGACAGGACCACGATGGCCCCCAGCAGTTCCATAGGGGCAACATATGCCTCACCGCGGATGGCCAATTCCGTGGCTCTGCTCCCAAAAATCAGAATCGGGGCTGCCAGAGGCAGTATCAATATGGCAAGCAGCACGCCACCGCGCCGCGCGCCCAGGGTCAGTGCCGCCCCGATGGATCCGATGAAGCTCAGGGCCAGGCTGCCCAGTGCCACGGTCAGCATGATACCCACGCTGGCCGAGGCTGGCACGCCCAAGGTGTACGCCATCAGCGGCGCCATCACGGACAGGGGCACCCCGGTCAAGAGCCAGTGCGAGCTCGTCTTGCCCAGCAACAACCAGGTCAGCGACTGTCCCGAGAGGGCGTATTGCTCCAAGGTGCCGTCCTGCGCATCGTCACGGAACAGGAAATCCAGCGCCAGGAGCGCCGCCAGCAGCGCACCGACCCATAACACGCCCGGGGCAATGCCGCGCAGGACCGTCCGTTCCGAGGACTCCGACAGGACAAACAGCGTGGTGACCAGCATGAAAAACGCCAATGGATGCAGCAGCTGCTCGGGCCGGCGGAAGGCGAGCAGCAGGTCGCGCTCGATCACCAGTCGGGCGGCGAGCAGCGGCGGCGTCGTGGGCAGTGAGTCTGGAGGGGTCACGCTGTCAGATGCAATTCGCGCAGGCGCGCGGGCTCCACATGCAAGCCGTGATGCACGGCGGCGATGGCCAGTCCTCCGGAGCTCAGATGAGCGTCCAGGAGCGATGCCACCAGTTCCTGGCCGGCGCTGTCGAGGTTCGTCGTGGGCTCATCGAGCAACCACAGCGGCACCGCGGCCAGTAGCAGACCGGCAAGCGCCACGCGCCGCCGCTGTCCGGCAGACAGGGTGCGCACCGGACGGGTGGCAAATTCGCCCGCGCCCAGGGTGATGAGGGCAGCGCGGATCGCCGCCGGACTCACCGGCCGGCGGATGCCGGTCCAGAAGCGCAGGTTTTCCACCCCGGACAGATCCGGTTTCAGCGGCGGTTCATGGCCTAGGTAGATGAGCGCCGCATGAAAGCCCTCGCGGTCCTCGCGCACATCCTGCTCGTTCCAGAAGACCCGACCTTCCTCCACGTGGTTCAAGCCGCACAGCGCGCGCAGCAGCGTGGTCTTGCCCGCCCCGTTGACGCCCGTCAACTGCAACAACTCCCCGGCGCGCACCGTCAGGTCGACCCCCTTCAGCACCTGGCGTTCCGAGCGCCACAGGTGCAGATTCTCGGCCCGCAAAATTGAACCCGACCCGCTTCCCAAGCGCGCTCCCAAACCACCGCCGGCAATCCGCTAGTCTCGCAAAGTCAGTGGCTTATGGCCATCCCTTCAATGTTCTGTAGAATCCGGACAAGCTCGGCAAACCCAAGCCCGGATGGCGAAATTGGTAGACGCAAGGGACTTAAAATCCCTCGGGGGCAACCCCTTGCCGGTTCGATTCCGGCTCCGGGCACCACAGGACTTAAGAACACACGAATGAAGCAGCCCACTCGCCCCAAACGAATCCTGTCAGTCGACATCGGGGGCAGTCACGTCAAGATCCTGCGCTCGGACCTGCCGGCGGACCAGAACAGCGAGCGGCGCGTCGTGTCCGGCCCAAAGCTGACACCCGGGCAAATGGTCAAAGCGATCCGCGCCCTGGCGGAAGGCTGGACGTTCGATGCCGTCGCGATCGGCTATCCCGGGGTGATCTGGCATGGGCGGCCCATCGTTGAACCGCACCATCTGGGCCGAGGCTGGGTCGCGTTCGATTACGCGGCGGCCTTCGGCAAACCCGTGCGCATGATCAATGATGCAGCGATGCAGGCCATCGGCAGCTATGAGGGCGGCCGGATGCTGTTCCTCGGCTTGGGCACCGGCCTCGGGTCCGCGCTGATCCTGAGCGGCGTCATCGAACCCATGGAGTTGGGCCACCTGCCGTATCGCAAGGGCCGCACCTACGAGGACTACGTCGGCACCGCCGGTTTTGCCCGACTGGGCAAGAAGCGCTGGCGGCGTGCGGTCTTCGACGTCGTGGAGACCCTGAGCACGGCCTTTGAAGTGGACTATGTGATGCTCGGCGGCGGCAATGTGGCGAAACTCAAGACGCTGCCGCCCCGGGTACGTGCCGGACACAACTACAACGCCTTCATCGGCGGGTTCCGCTTGTGGCGGGAGAAATCGTGGACCGCGCCCATCGATCCAAACCGGCGCCGCTACACGCCCGGCAAAGCGCAGACGCGCGGCTGATCCTGGTGGTGTGCATCTGCTATCAGTTCGACCATGGCGAGGCCCATCCGGGCCAGCCCGTGCCGGTGGTGCGCGAATTTGACGGTCCGCGCGAGTCGCTCGACATGCGCTGGGGCCTGATACCGTATGCGGCGCGCGGCAAGCCGGGTGAGTCACCCGTGATTCACGCGCCGCTGCAGGAGCTCGACTCGAACCTTTATCGGGGTCCCTGGTTGAACGGACAGCGCTGCCTGCAGCTCGCCACGAGTTTCCAGTTCTGGAAGGCTGACCAGCAGGGTCGCCGCTCGTGCTATCGGGCACGTCCGGTGAATCCTGCGACGTTTGCTCTGGCTGGCCTGTGGGACCGGTCCCAGCCTCCCGATGGGGCAATGATCGAAAGCTGCGCGCTGGTCACGCTGCCCGGCGGTGTGCCGGTCATTCTCGGGGCGGCCGACGAGGCGGCCTGGCTGACCGGAACCGCCGCGGAAGCCGCCGCGCTGCTGCGGCCGTTCCCGATGACCAACCTGCATCTGACACCCGTATAAATTTTGAAGGAAGTTGCCATGAGCCGACGCGTCACCCTGCTCTTCACGCTGGCCGCATCCGCCCTGCCCCTGCTGGCTGCGGGGCAACAGCCCTGGACCGAAGGCACGAACTACTTCCTGGTCGTTCCGGCACTTGCGACGAGCGTCCCGGCGGGCAAGGTGGAAGTGACCGAAGTGTTCTCCTACGCCTGCCCGCATTGCTCGGAGTTTCGTCCCGTGGTCAAAGAGCTGAAGGCCGCGTTGCCGCCCAATGCGGTGTTCACGCAGCGTCCGGCTTCCTTCAACGCGACCGAGGACTGGCCGATGTTCCAGCGCGCCTATGTCACGGCAGAGGTGTTGGGCGTCGCCGAGCGCGCCAATGACGGGATATTCGATGCCGTCTGGAAAAGCGGCGAACTTGCGGTGGTCGATCCGCAGACCAATCGCCTGAGGAGCCCGCTGCCCTCAATCGAGGATGCGGCCAAGGTCTATAACAAGCTCACCGGCGTTGCGGTCGAGAAGTTCATGGCCGTCAGTCAGTCCTTTGCGGTGGAAGTGAAAATGAAGGCCGACGATGCCTACGTGCTGCACGGCCAGGTCGACTCCACGCCGACCATCATCGTGAACGGCAAGTACCGCCTGAATGCCACCTCGGCGGGGGGCGCCACCCAGCTGCTGCAGCTGGTGAAATTTCTGGTCGCCAAGGAATCTCATTGAGCGATGCGGGTCGCGGACCGCTGCTGACGGCTGAAACCCACGCGCTGATGGCGCAGGCGCTGGCCACGGGCGCCACGCAGTGTGACTGCTCGCTCGATCTGGGCCGCACCGTGAGTCCGGTGGGACTTAGCGCCTCGGGATTCAGCTGGGGCGATACGCACTATCCGTGGCCGGCCATGATCAAGGCGCGGACCATCTATCACTGGAGCGGCTCGCGCTTCGAACCGGTGTCGGTGTACTCAGGCTCGCTCATCAAGCTGGTGCCCACGCCGTGGGGCCCGCCAACCTTTGAAATCGACGGGATCAAGATGCTGCCGAGCGCGAACGAATCCCCGTTCGAGGACGCGCGTCGCAAAGTCGAACTGGTCGGCGTGAGTCAGCGATGCGTGCTGGATACGTGCGGTGGTCTGGGCTACTTCGCCGCCTGGTGTCTGCGGCTCGGCGCCACGCGCGTGCTGTCGTGCGAAAAAAATTCCAGCGTGCTGTGGCTGCGGGACCTCAACCCCTGGTCGCCGCGGCCCGCTGCGGCGCTGCAGGTGCTCAACGTGGCCATCGACATCCATGTCGACAGCCTGGCGGATGCGAGCTTTGATGTGGTGCTGCACGATCCGCCGCGCTTTGGCATCGCCGGGGAACTGTACTCGCGGCAGTTTTATGCGCAGCTGGCGCGCGTCCTCAGGCCCGGAGGCACACTGTTTCATTACACCGGCAGTCCCAACCGGCTCACCACCGGCCGGGATGTGCAAGGCGAAGTGCTGCGGCGCCTCGAGGACAATGGCTTTCAGGGGCGCCGGGCACTGGATGGCGTGCTCGCCCGCTCAGTACTCAAACCGATACGATAGGCCGACGCTGCTGCCCGGGTCATTGTCCGGTGTCGTGCCCTGAACGGTCGCCGTGCCGGTGCCGACCTGGGTCTGCAATTTCAGTTTGTTGGTCAGATCCACATCCACCTGCAGCTGCGTGGAACCCGTGGTGTTCTGTTTGAGGTCGACGAAAATCCGGCTGGTCACGTAGCGGCCGGCTTCGATGGTCGCACCGGTGTTCTGCGTGCTGCCCGGCACGCCGGTATCGTTGCTGCCCACCGCCAGCCGATCCAATCCCAGGCGCTTCTGCAGTTCCACCAGGGGATTCAAGCCATTGCCCGCCCCCGTCAGGGTCACGAGCGCCGCGCCCAGCTGCGCGGCCTGGATGGCGGTCAGCTGGCCGGCGCTTTCACCGAACAGCAGGCGCGCGAGGATTTCATCCTGGGGTAATTGCGGCACGCTGGTGAGCTCGAACTGCGGCGCATCGGCGACCCCGGTGATGCGCAGCGTGACCGTAGTATCCAGCGCCTGGGTGCTCGCGGTGAAATCCAGGGTCGGATCGATCTTGCCGGTGACGTCGGAGCCGGCGAAGCTGACGCGTCCGGAGCTGAAGGTCAGGCGGGCGCTGGCCAGTGTGAACAGGCCTCGCTGCAGGTCGAAGCCGCCATCCACCGTCGGCGCCCGGGCCGTGCCGCCGATCTGCACGGTACCTCCCAGTTCGGCATCCAGCCCTCGACCCTTCACCAGGATCTGGCGCGGCGCGTTCACCGCGACCTTCATATTGACCACCGGTCCGCCGGGGGTGGGATTGACCACCGGTTGCTCACCGGGTCGGTGCACGTTGAGGACAGCGACATTCGGCGGAAATTTGTTCGGGATTTCAACCGTGGCCCGATTCACGAACACCGTGCCCGCCAGGGTGAGCTCATGCAGCAGGGTCCCCTGCAACGTGAGGTCGGCGTTGACGCTGCCGGTCACGATACTGCTGGTGAAGGGCTGCGCCGCGCGCGCGGTGAAGCGCATATCCACCGGCCAGCCCCCTTCCAGTACTCCCAGTGTGCCCGTGGCCGAGATGGTGCCGGCCGCGGCGTGCGCCGAGAGTTGCGTGATCCGCAGTTCCTTTTGCGTGCCTTCCAGAGTTCCCTCGATCTCCGTGAGATCGAAGCCATGGCGATAGTCATGCACCGCACCCTTGTGCAGTTGCACCGCGCCCTTCACCGTTGGCACGTCCAAGGTTCCCGCCACCGCCGCGTTCACCTCCAGCGTGCCGCTGATGCGCCGACCGGCGCTTTCCAGCAGGGGGTTGAACCGAGTGAGATCGATGTTGCCGTTCGCGGTCACCGCGATGGGACCACTCCAGGGAACCGTGCCGTCCACCGTCATGTGCGAGGAGTCACCGGCAGAGGTGCGCAGCTCGATCCGCGCGCCTTCGGTCGCGAGATTCACGGTGGCGCTTAACTGCACGGGCGGCAGCGTGCCCGCATCGCCCGGGGCGCGCAGATCCGTGCCGGTGAACTTCACTTCGCCTACCGGATGCGGAAAGCTGCCCTGCAGCTGCAGCGTGCCGTGCAACTTTCCGGAATCCAGGTAACCCGGCAGCACGGCATCGATCAGGCCCGGTGTGGCATCGGTCAGTTCGGCCTTCAACTGCAGCTGCGGCTGGATTTCACCGGAGGCCGTCAGCACGGCATCCGCCAGGTTCGCGCGAAGCCCGACGAGCGACAGTCCGTGTGCGAAGTCCACGGTCGCCGTCTGCAGCAGCTTCACGGCAACGCCGCGGACTTCGCCGTTGAGTGCGGTCAGCTGAAGATCGCTCTTGCCAATATCGAGCCGGGCCTGGCTTTCCACATGGGCGGGTTTGCCCAGGATCTGCGACTGCGCGGTGAGTGCGAGCTGCAGTGCGTGCAGCGGTCCGGTACCGGTCAACGTCCCGTTGACTTTCAGCGCACCGATTTCCAAGCTGTCGGTGGTGACCTGGAGGCTGGTCTGCGCGGTCTGGCTTGCGGGGGAACCGGCGCCTGCCGGAACCAGATTCAGGGAGCCTGTGAGGCTTCCGGCAAGGTGCTGGCCCAACAACTGGTTGAGATCGCCAAGTTTGGCGAACGACCATTTGAGGCTGCCCTGAGACCGATCCAGATCCTGCGCCAGGGTGAGATCCCCTTCCGCATGCAGGCTTTGCCAGTCAGCGTGCGGCAGGCGAACGTGAACGCTCTTGCCCGGGAGTAGCTCGACATCCGCCTGCACGGTCAGGGGTTGCGCGGCCAGTTGGCCGCTCAGCTTCACCTGCGCGTGCGGGGCGTGCGGCAGGTCAGCGAGATCGAACGTTGCATGGATCGTCCCCGGCGCGGAGTTGCGCATCGCCACCGCCGCCTGCACATCGCCGGCCAGATGCAGTGCCGCGGTAGTGCCGCTGAGGTCCGCCCGGATATCGGCGTTCCCGGACAACGCCGGTAGCAGCAGCGACAGATCGGCCAGCGCGATGCGAGTCTTCCCGCTGGTCGTCCAGGGCGCATCCGGGCGCTTCGGCGCCGCGAGGGATCCGGACAGCGCGACACTCAGGGCCTTGTTGGCGACGGTGGATTGGGCGAACTTCCATTCGCCCGCAGCGTAACTGGCGCGGATGTCCGCACTCTCGGGCCCGCGCAACCACGGGTGCAGCGTCGCCTGCGTCGAATCCAGATTGCCCGATGCCGTCACGCGCAGCTGCAAAGCGAGTGCCTTCTGTTGACCCGCGACGTGCAGGCGCAGCGGTCCGGTCAGGCCGCCCGGGAATGACTGCAGCAGCTTGGCAACGTTGGCCACACTCAGATCGGCATCGAGCTGGCGTGTGCCGGCCGCCAGACCCTTGGCGCGCAAATCAAATGTCGGATGCGACACATGCAGCTGAAACGGCCGCGTAGTCTCCTCAAACTGCATCGACCCATCCAGCACCAGCGGCGCGCCGGCCAGCAGTCCCGCTGGCATGCGCGGCACACTCGGGTCCTGGATCTGCGCGCGCACACTCAAGTCGCCCGCGCGGGCCTCGAGTGAGGCGTTCAACGCGCCGATCCGCACGCCATCCGGCAGCGTGAGCGCCACCAGCTTCACATCCCCGGCCGCAACTGCCGTCGCCAGTGCCCCGTGCCAGGTGCCTTGCAGGTGCAGCTGCTGCCACGCCAGATCCGGGCGTGGCGCCATGGCCGGCGCGTCGGCCGAGTATTGAAGGTCCGCGGAGCGATGCAGCAGATCCACCGCGCCGGCGACGAACGCGTGCAATGCTCCCACATCCGCGTGCAGAGTGACGCGCTCGGCCTGGCGCGGCCCGTTGAGCTCTCCCGACACCTGCACCGCCCCGATGGCGGCCACACCGAGCAGGCCCGCAAGCGGCCCGTGTGCGGGTTCGCGCACATTGAAGGCCGCATCCATACGTTGCCGATCGAACGCCAGTTGCAGCGCATACGTCCCCGCGCCATCCAGGCGGGTGGCGGCAAACGCCATCTGCATGTCCTCCAGACTCCTCAGATGCGCGCTCGCGTGCAGCGTCACGGTCGCCGGCGCACCGCCGGCCAGTGCGGCGCTGAGATTGACGGTATCGGCAGACAGATCGTGACCATCGATATCCGGGATGCGCGCATGCCCGGGTTTATGCGAGTTGGATACCGGCAGACGGAACCAATCGATATGCTGGACGTGGCCGGTACCGATCGCGACGCGGCGTTCCAGGAGCGCCAGGGGGCGCCAGGTCAGCTCAAGATTCTCGGCCCGCAACCACAGTCCTTGCGCATCACTCAGCTGCAGTTCGCGCAATGTGAGGTGGTCGGGCAGATCGCCGCCCAGGCCGATCAGTCGAACGTGGTTGCTGGTGAGATGAGCGACCAGTGACTCGATGCGCTGCCGGCCCCACAGGGTGTTGCCGACACCGAGCAGCGCGCCCCACAGCAGCACGCCCAGCACGATGGGTATGGCAATGACAATCAGCGCGATGCGTAGACTTCGGCGCATCAGAATGCCTGCCCGAGGCCGATGTACACTTCGAAGAGGTCATCGCCGCGCGCGCGCCGCTCCATGCGGCTTTCCAGTGGCAGCGCAAAGTCCAGTCGCAGCGCACCGATGGGCGTGTAGTAGCGGATGCCTGCCCCCGCACCGAATTGGTACTCGCCACTGAACGGCGTCGCCTGTTGGCCGATCCGCCCGCCATCGGCAAATACTGCAAAGCCGTAGTTGCGACCGACCCGCTGCCGCAGCTCCACGCTTGCGGCATCCACCGAGACTCCTCCCTGCGGCTCCGGGGTGGTGCTGCCGGGGAGCGGGGCAAACTGCGGACCCACGGCCTGGAAGCGGTAGCCGCGGATCGTGCCGCTGCCGCCCGCGTAAAAACGCTGGTCCGGCGGCAGATCGATGACGCTGGCGCCCTGTGCGTAACCATACAGGCCACGCACCGCCAGCACACTGCGGCCGGCCCCGGTGGCAAACAGCTTATCCAGGTCGAGATATGCGGAGGCGCGAACCTGGGTGATGATGAACGTGGAGTCCGGTGGCCCGAGGGACAGGGTGGGCGCCACCGTCACCGCCACCCGCATCCCATGCGTGGGATCCGGCAGCGGTGAGTCAAGACCGGTGGAGTCGTAGCGCAACGTCATCGGAAAGGCGAACAGCGTGTAATAGAAGGGCTCGTTGGGGTCGCGATCCGGAAAGAAAATCGCCTCCTCCGGCTGCACGATTTTATCCTCGGTGGTGGTGGCACCGACGCTGACCGTCCAGACCTTGGACAAGTTGCGGGTCAGCGTAATGCCGGCCGTTTCCGCCGTCTGATCATAGGCAATCAGCGACTGTTTGATCGCCTCGAGCGCGATCTGCAGCGTCTGCGCGGGCTGCAGGAATTCCGGGACGATGACCTTGGCGCTGGTGTCATAACCGGTGCCGTTGGTGGCACTGCCGTTCAGGTTGATGACCGAGGCGGAGAGCACCAGTTGCTCAGCGCTGCCCAACAGATTGCGATCCGTCCAGCTGATGCTGGCGCGGCCGCCCAGGTCGCTCGAATAGCCGGCACTCGGGTTGACCTCGTGACGCGAGCTTTCGGTGACGCGAAACGTCACGGGCACTTGGCCGTTGGCATCCGGCGCCGGGGCAATCTTGACCGCCACCGAGCCAAAGACGCCCATGGCCAGAAGGTTACTGCGCGCCCGGTCGAGCGCCTGCGCACTGTATTGATCACCGGCATGCAGCTTCAGTCGCGACAACACCGAGGAGAGTTTGGTGCGCTGAAGGCCGGTCACGCTGATGGCGCCGAAGCGCGCCACGGCGCCCGTCTGCACGTGAAATTCCACATCCAGCTCGCGCGAGTCCGGAAGCTCATAGGCATCGGGGGGGTCATCGACTTTGGCGAACGCATACCCTTGATCCTGCAGCGCCGTGAGCAGCCGGATGCCTGCATTCACAACGTCCGCGGCGATCGCCGGTTGACCGGTGCGCAGCTTCAGCAGCCCATGCATGCTCTCGGGCAGATCACCGGTGATGGTGATTTTGCCCAGGTGGTACAGCGGGCCCGGGGTGAACGACACCACCACCACGGCGTCCGTTTTGGCCGGCAGGGCCGCCAATTTGTCGGCCAGGTCGGCGCTGATCAACGGCTCCCCATCGATGGTGGCCGTTACCGCGCTTTGATAAAAGCCGAAACTATCAAGCACGTGCTTCAGGCGGGCCGTGTCGCCGCGCGCCCGCAGGATCAGGCCCACGGGACTCACCGGCGCCGATTTGCGCAGCGTCACGAGGTCCGAGCTCTCGGACAGGGTGTTTTCGATGTCTTTGGCGACCGCGCCTTCCAGGCGCACCCGGTAGGTTTGCGGATCGGCGCCCCGGGCCACAGGCGCGACACAGATCGCGCCTAGCGCGAGCCACGCGCCCAGAACTGCGGCGCCACGAATCGTGGGGGTCAGACGAGCGCCTTGACGGCAGCCTGGATACCCTGCGAATCCAGACCCTGGTACCCCATTTGCTGCCACAAGCCGCCAACACCTTCACGATGGACACCGATATGGTTGTAGCGCCCCTTGAAGCCAGCCTGCAACAGCAGCGTGCCGAAGCGGCTGCCCAGCCCGGTCCTGACGTTCCAGCCTTCCGCGACCAGGACAAAGGGTGCGGCGGCGAGCCTCGCCATCATCGCCTCGTCCACGACATTCAGCGTCGCCTTGTTGACCAGACCCACCTTGACGCCCCGCTCCTGCAAAGTGATCACCGCATCGAGCGCTCGATAGACGGTTTCACCCATCGCAACGATGTAGCCGCCACCGGCCGGTGCCTCGCGCACCACCGTATCAGCCAACGGATCAAAGGGCTTGCCGGCATACAGCGGCTGGCCCTTTTCGTCGAGAATGTCAGGCACGGGCGCCCGCGTGCTGAACAGGAAGCGCAGCCCCGGGTCATTGAAGATGCGTTTCACGCAGGCGGCGAACTGGTGCTGGTCGGCCGGAAAGTACAGTCGCGTCGTATACGGTCCATGGTGCGGCTCCAGACCCCCGTCAGCCAGCATGCTGTTGATGCCGAAGTGACAGGTATTGTCCGCCATGTCGTCGACGCCGCTGTGGCTGTAGTGCGCCAGCACATTCGAGAAATTCAGGCGCGCCATGGTGATCTCGCTCAAGGCCATCTCGAGGAACGCGCTGAAGGTCGCATAGATGCCCTGCTTGCCTTCGCTTGAGCCAAAACCGGCCGCCGCGGAGAAGTTGCCGCGCTCCATGATGCCGCCGCGCACAAACACTTCCGGATGGGCCTTGCGGATGTGAACCAGTCCGCACGAGCCTTCCAGATCGTTATCGAACACGCGCACCGTGGCGATGCGCTGCTCGGTGGCGATGCCATCGAGAATGCCGTTGATGATCTTGCCGAAGTCATCGCGGTTCTTGCCCACGCCGCTCGAACCTTTGTAGGTGAGCGGCGACTTGTCGGGGACCGCGGCCTTGATCAGCGCAATCGCCGCCTCGTAGCCGCCGCGCTGCTGCAGGTACTTGATGGCAATGTCGGCCTTCAGCACCTCGTGGGCGTGGGGGCTGCCCTCGGCCCCGGCAATGCCCGGCGCCATCGGCCGCTTGATGATCAGCGCATGCGGTCGCGCATCGCGGAAGGCGCGGCACAGATCCACGTACAGGGCATCCAGATCCTCGCCCATGGTGGTTTCCGCAGTCATGCCGTAACCATTGAGTGTGCGCGACAGATCGTAGCCCGGCAGGTACTCCTGCGGATGGCCGGCGATGGTGACGTTGTTGTCGTCCACCAGCACCTTGACGTTCAACCCCTGGGCGACCGACAGGCGCGCGGCCTCCGCGTCATCGCCTTCCATCTGGCTGCCATCCGAACCCAGCAACACCACGGCTTTGCCGGGGTTGGCCATGGCAACGCCATTGCAGAACGCCCACAGGTGGCCCAGGCGTCCGGAGCTGAATTCCACGCCCGGCGTCAGCGCCTTCTCCGGGTGGCCCGGCAGTCCCGCGTCGAATTCGCGATAGTGCAGCAAATGCTCGGGCGGCATATGTCCGTCGAGCACGGACAGCAGGTATTGAGTCGCCACGCGATGTCCGGCCTCGTCATACATCACCGGCACGATGGGCGCGCCATTGGCGATGAAGGCGCGAACGATCACGACCTCGGGCACCGTGTCGTAGGCGCCCCCGGTGTGCCCGGACAGGCCGCGCGCACCGGCGAGAGCGGTGAAGAAGACGATGGTGTCGCGCATCAACTGGATGTTGTGGCGCAGGGCATCGCGCTGCGCGTCGGTCAGGGCCGCGACGGCCGGATCGAGCTTCAGCGGCAGCAGCTTGCTCAGATCGATGGGAAAAGTTTCAGTGGTCATGATTGCATCGTCATCAGCAAAAATAGGAGGGGTGCAAGGTGGTGTAAGCATAACCCACGGGGGGCCAGCGCGTTGGCGTCGGCCCCGACTTACGGCCTGGCGGGCACTGCGATACCCGGCGGCGGCGCATCGCGGGGCCACAGCAGCCACAGGCTCGCCTGGGCGCGCAGCGTGCCGGCCAGGGCAGCGGCGTCATCCCCGATACCGCAGAAGAGATCGGCGCGCGGGGCGCCGCTGATCGCGCCGCCGGTGTCCTGCGCGACCACCAGCCGCCGCAGGTTCGCATCACCCCCAGCAGCCAGGTACACCGGTGTGCCCAGGGGAATAAACGCCGGATCGACCGCGATCGAGCGACCCGCGGTCAGCGCCACGCCCTGCGCGCCGCGCGGGCCGAGCGTCGGATCGCCCAATGGCAACTCCTGGAAAAACACCACGCTGGGATTGGCGTTGAGGACTTCACGCAGCCGCTGCGGATGCGTGCTGAGCCAGGCTCGGATGCCCGGGATGTCGGCCTGCTCGACCGTCAAGGCGCCCTGGGTGACGAGATACCGCCCAATCGAGTGATAGGGCTGTCCGTTCTGATCGGCATAGCCCAGGCGGATGACCGTGCCGTCATCCAGCTGGATGCGGCCGGATCCTTGCACCTCGAGCAGCAATCCATCGAGCGCGCTCTGCAGCCAGATGATCTCGTGGCCTTGCAAGGCCGGATCCGCAGCGAGCTCAGCGCGCGCAAAGTACGGGACCACGGTCTTGCCGACGAGGCGTCCGCGGACGCGTCGGCCCTTGAGCTCCGGAATGATGGCACCCAAGTCCACGGTCAGGAGGTCCGCGGGCGGTGAGTACAGCGGTGTATCAAAGCCCGCCAGGTGTGTGCGCGAGCCGCGCAGCTGCGGCTCGTAGTAGCCGGTGAGCAGACCGGTGGTCTGTCGGGCGCCCGCGCCGCTGGCCGCGCGGATGATCCGGAAGGGCTGGAAATGGGCGGTAAAAAAATCGCGGACGGTGCGGTCGGTGACCGGATCCAGCTGCGCCGCCGCGGCACAGACATCGTTCCACTCCGGCTGACTGTGGACGCGACAGCTCGCCAGCATCACCGGCCACGCCTGCGCTGAGGCGTCCGCTTCCCAACCCGGCAGGTCATGCCAGGGGGCAAGGACAAACTCGACGGTCGCTCGCCGCGGCACGGTGTGACAGGCCGCGAGCAGCACGCACAGGCCGGCCAGCGCGAGCGCCGGACCCTGCCGGATCATTGCGCGCGGACCGGATGCTTTGCCAGGTACTGGGCGAAGGCCGGCTGGGTGGCCGTCAGGATCTCAAGCGTGTCGCGCCGATCGGCGGCGGTCATGAACGCATAGGTTTCGGACGTATCGCGACCCTGCAGTACCGCGGCGAACTTGCCGTACAGGTAGTCGCGGGCGTAATCCGGCAAGGCATTGAATGACGCCGTATACACCAGGTAGCTCAGCGGATAGCGGAACAGCCGTGTGTGCAGATCAAAGTCACGCAGCGAGCGTCCCTGGCCATCCTTGATCCCCTGCTTCTGGAACCAGGCGTCAAAACCCGAATTGCCGCGGATGGTATCGGTGTACGGCGCCGCATCGCCAAACATCATCGCCTTGGCCAGATCGTCCAGATAGCCGTGCAGTTCGCCGCGCGCCTTCGCCGGGAGCGTTTCGGGGCGGTTCGCGCTTCGTGCCAGTGCTTCGCGCACCTCGAAGTTTGCCCGGGTGAGCAGGTCTTGCACGGTCACCTGGTGTTGCAGAACCAACAGCGCCACCACATCGCTCTTGTCACTCAGATACGGCGCGGTGTCGAACAGACCTTCAAGTGTATTGATATTGCCACGGCGTACCTTGTCGAGCGTCACCAGCTCCTGGACATTCGTCACCAGAATATTACCGACGTGCACCTGCTTGCCTGTTTGGCCCGTGACGTACCAGCCGCCCCAGCGAGATTCGATCGGCGTCTCATCGGTCGTGAGGATGTTGTCCTCGTGGGTGAGCTGATCGCCATGGATGTTGACGTAGGAAGACATCAGCAGAAACCGGGGCACACCCCCGCCCGACAGTTCATAGGTGTCATGACAGGCGAGACAGGTCAGTGTTTCGCGCTGCAGCTGCGGTGTGGGCGCCTCGCGGTTCGGCAGCACATAGAAGACCTGTCCGAGTTCGCTGTCCATGGCGCTCAACTCCAGGTTCGCGGTGCCTTGCACGAAACCTACATAGGTGTCGGTGTCGAAATACAGGGCGCGCGGCGTTGCGGCACTGATGAATCCGGTCTGAAAACTGGTCTTCGAGTACACCAGGACCTGGGAGCTCGCATCGATGTTGAGTGCCGCCAGCAGCGAATCCAGGTAGCCGCGTGGCGCTGCGTAGCTCAGCTTGATCTCGCCCGCCGCCAGGCGCTGCTGCAGATGCGCGATCGCGTTGTGAGTCGGGGTACGGCCGTAGTGCATGACCGGATATTCGCGATCGTACGGCAGCTTGGTCGGCGGCGCCTGCGCAAAGGGATTCGCAGCTCCCGCATCGGGGCTGGCCTGGCCCGTTGCCGCGGTGGCGGCGGCCAGTGCCAGGGCGAATACCAAAGCTGTGATCACCGGCTGTTTTTGCATGGACTAAGACTCCTGCACGGCGGTCAGGGTCTTGCGGAACAGCCGCGCGGCGACATAGCACCCCAGGATCATGCCCACGCCGAAGGCCGGCAGCACGCCGTGGGGTAAACGTAGCGGCTGGCCCATCCACAGCTCCCGAGCCGCCACACCCAGGCCCGCCGCGGCGAAGGCGAAACCGACCATATGGAAAAACTGCATCGGATCGCGCAGCGTCAGCGGATTACGCCGCCATGAGGGGAAGTGCCAGACCGGCTTGTTGCGCGGATTGAGGCGCTGCGCCCACACCACGATCGGTACGGCGATCACTCCGTACGCCAGCATCCCCGCCATCAGCAGGGGCGTCACGGGACGTGCGGGCAGCCAGTTATCGCCGCTCAACCAGCCCTCGGTAGCCGCGAGCACCACCACCACCAGACGCACAATCACCCATTTGTTCATGGCCTAAGGATAATCGACCCCTCATGGTTTGTCCGTTGGCGGTCGAGTATCCTTGCGGCGAAATTGCCGTCCTGAGGTTTCCCATGCCACTTCCGCTGAATCTGCGTCGGGTCCTGGTCGCGCTGCTCGCCGGTTCGGCCCTGATGCTGACCTGCCAGGCCCAGACCGTGACCGCCACTGCCGGCGGCGCCGCCCGGGTGTTGCGCGCCACCCTCGGCAACGGCCTGAAGGTCGTCATCGTGCGCAACACGCTCGCGCCGGTCGTGGCGACCTCGGTCAACTACATGGTGGGATCACAGGAGACACCGGCAGGATTTCCCGGCACCGCGCACGCACAGGAACATATGATGTTCCGCGGCAGCCCAGGCCTCTCCGCCGACCAGCTCGCCAACATCGGCAGCATCATGGGCGGCGACTTCAATGCCAACACCCGTGAAAGCGTCACGCAGTACCTGTACACGGTGCCGTCGGAGGACCTGGATGTAGCGCTGCACATCGAGGCGCTGCGCATGACGGGAGTGTCGGATGCGCAATCAGAGTGGGACCATGAACGCGGCGCCATTGAACAGGAGGTTGCGCAGGATTTGTCCAACCCCGAGTACGTGTTGTATTCGAAGCTGCGCGGCATCGCGTTCAAGGGCACGCCCTACGCTTTCGATGCACTGGGCACCCGGCCCTCCTTTGAGAAGACCACGGCCAGGATGCTCAAGCGCTTTCACGACCAGTGGTACGCACCGAACAATGCGCTGCTGATCATCGTCGGCAACGTCGACCCGGCCGCGACGCTCGCTCGGGTCAAGGCGCTGTTCGGCGCCATTCCCGCCAAAACGCTGCCGGCGCGCAATCCGGTCGAACTGCAGCCGCTCAAGAAAACATCGTTTACCGTGGATACGGACCGTCCGGAAGGCACGCAGATGATCGCGTTCCGCGTGCCGGGACTGGACAGTGCCGACACTCCGGCGCTGGAACTGCTGTCGGATGTATTGTCGAGCCGCCGCTTTGACCTGTACGGGTTGGTGCCGCAAGGCAAGGCCGTCGCTGCGGACTTCTCGGTGGATCCCCTGCCCCATGCGGGGCTCGCGTTCGCGACCGTCTCGTTCCCGGCGGGCGCCGATCACAAGGCGCTGGAGCAGGAAGTGCGCGCCATTCTCGCGCGTGTCGCCCGGGATGGCGTGCCACCCGAGCTGGTCGCCGCGGCCAAGCTGCAGGAGCGCCGGCAAACCGAATTCCAGAAGAACTCCATCGCCGGACTTGCCTCGGTCTGGGCGGATGCGCTGGCGCTATATGGCCTTGAGTCACCCGAAGCGGATCTCGCGCGGATCGAGAAGGTCACGGTGGCGGATGTCAATCGCGTCGCGCATCAGTACCTGGATCTTGATCAGGCGGTTACCGCGGTGATGCTGCCCAAGGGCTCGGGCAAACCGGTGCGCGGCGGCGGCAGCGGCTTTGGCGGCCAGGAGAATATTTCCCTGGGCGAAGCCAAGCCCACCGCCCTGCCCGACTGGGCGCAGGCGGCGGTGACGCGCCTGGTGGTGCCGGCCGTGACCTCCCATCCGGTCGTGAGTCATCTGCCCAATGGCCTCACGCTCGTCGTGCAGCCGGAGGATGTGAGCGACACGGTCACCGTGGTCGGCCATATCCGCAACCGGCCCGAAGTGCAGGCGCCCCAGGGTCAGGAAGGTATCTCGAACCTGCTCGGCGAACTGCTGGAATACGGCTCGCAGCATCTGGACCGACTCGCCTATCAGCAGGCGCTGGATGGCATCGGCGCCGAAGCACACGCCGGCACCGACTTCACCGCGGTGACCCTCGCCAGCGGTTTTGAGCGCTCGGTGGAATTGCTGGCCGACAATGAACTGCATCCGGCGCTGCCGTCGCAGGCATTGGATATCATGCGGCCGCAGTTTGCGCAGATCGTGGCCGGACGCAACCGCAGCCCCGGCTATCTGATGCAGCGCTCGCTGCGCGGGGCGCTGTATCCGGCGACGGATCCGAGCCTGCGCGAAACCACGCCGGCCAGCATCCAGGGCATCACCATCGAGCAGGTGCGCGCCTTCCACGCCATGACCTTCCGCCCCGATCTCACCACCATCGTCGTGATCGGCAAGATCACCCCCGAGCGGGCACGCGCGACCATTGAGAAGTACTTCGGCGCGTGGACCGCCGCGGGGCCCAAGCCCAATACCGATCTGCCGGCGGCCCCCGCCAATGCCACGGCGACCATCGCCGTTCCCGATGGCACTCGTGTGCAGGACACCGTGATACTCGCGGAGAATCTGGCCCTGACGCGCAGCAACCCCGACTACTACGGCATGGAGATGGCGAGTGCCTTGCTGGGTGGCGGCTTTTATTCCTCGCGCCTGTCCATCCATCTGCGCAAAGAGGCGGGTCTGGTGTACTCGGTCGGTTCCGAGCTGCAGATCGGGCGCACGCGCGGTGTCTACCTGATCGACTTCGCGAGTGATCCGCAGAACGTCGCCAAGGCTGCGGCCATGGCGGTGCAGGACGTGAAGGACCTGCAGGCGCAGCCCGCGGGGAGCGAGGAGCTGCTGCGGGCGAAGGCATTGATGCTGCGCCAGATCCCGCTGTCCGAGGCGAGCATCGATGAAATCGCGCGCGGCATCATCAACCGCGACGAACTGGACCTGCCGCTGGATGAGCCGAGCATTGCCGCGCGGCGCTACATTGAGCTTACGCCGCAGGATGTGCAGGCGGTCTTCAAGAAATGGGTTCGCCCAGGCGATTTCGTGCGTGTGAGCCAGGGTCCGACACCGCCGTGAACGCCCGGGCGGTCCGCACTGCCATCGAGGACCGCCCCGGCCTGCCGCTCTACCTGCTCGGCCCACAGTACTGGCCCACCTGGCTTGGGCTCGGGCTGCTGCGGCTGATCCAGTTGCTGCCCCACGGCGCATTGCTGCGGGTGGGACGAGGCATCGGGCGGCTGGTGCGGCGCCTGCCGCTGCACTACCCGCAGGTGGCGCGCTGCAATCTGCAGCTGTGTCTTCCGGAGCTGTCCAGCGCCGAGCGCGAGCGCGTGCTCGATGCGCACTTCGAGGCGCTCGGCATGGGCCTGTGCGAATCGGCGATGACCTGGTGGGGAAGCGACGCGCAAATCACGCGACTGGCGCACATCGTCGGGCTCGAACACCTGCGTCGCGCACTCGACCAGGGCCGCGGCGCCATCCTGCTCACCGCCCACTTCACCACCCTGGAGATCGGCGCGCGCGTGCTCAACACCCAGGTGCCGCTGAACGCCATGCACAAGCGCCCGAAGAATGAGCTGCTCGCGCACTTCTTCGAACGCCACCGCGGCCGCCATGCGCTGCGCATCTTCAGTCGCGACAACGTGCGCGGCATGGTGCGGGCGCTGCGTGACAATGAGTGCGTCTGGTACGCGCCGGATCAAAGCTATCGGAAAAAAGGCGCGCAGATGGTGCACTTTTTCGGCGTGCCCGCGGCCACCAACGTGTTCACTTCACGCCTGGCGACACTGACCGGGGCCGCGGTGCTGTTTGTCGGCCACGAACGCCTGAGCGGAACGGACGGCTATCGCGTCAGCATCCAGCCGGCGCCGGCGGGGTATCCGAGCGACTCCGCCCTGGAGGATGCCGAACAGTTCAATCGTTTCGTCGAATCCGAAGTGCGCCGCATCCCGGCGCAGTATTGGTGGATACACCGCAGGTTCAAGGGCCTGACGGCGGATTACCCCAACTACTACGGCAGTGCCGCACGCCGCAAGCCCGCCGCGGCGCCGCTCAACGATCCGCGTCGTTGAGGTGCCGCGCCAGCTGCGCGGCCAGTTGCGCAGCATCGCTGCCGAGGCGCCCGGTGGGCCAGCGGATGCCGAGCCCGGCGACCTCGTCGGGCTTCGGAATGATGTGAAAATGAACGTGCGGCACCGCCTGATGAGCGCCCGCGCCGTTGTTCTCCAGCACGTTGTACTCACTTACCCCGGTGACGGCGATGACCGCGCGGCAGATGCGCGGCAGCACCCGTCCGATGGCCGCCGCCGCCTCATCGGACAGCTGGTCCAGGGTTGCCGCAGGCTCCTTGGAAATCACCAGCGTGTGACCGCGACTCAATGGCGCGATGTCGAGGAAGGCGAGTACGTGCGCATCCTCATAAATCCTGTGACAGGGAATGCTGCCCGCGATGATCTTGCCGAATATCGTCTCGGACATGGGCTCATCCGCTCGAAAGCGCCGCTCAGCTCGGCTGAATGTTGGCCGGATCCGGCTCGCCGAACTGCGGTGGCGAGGTCTGTGGCGAGGCGGCCGCCTGCGCCGGGGCCTTGTTCGAGGCGTGGCCCTGGGCACGGCTGCGACCCACCACGCGGGCTCCCGTGAGCCTTTCTATGGAACGGATGGCGGAAGCTTTGGCGACATGCTTGCACCACGCGCCCTGAGCGAACCCGGCCGAGGCGGCATAGTCATCGCAGTTGCATACCCACTGGATATGACCGTCGGCCAACTGGAACAGCTGCACGGTGCGCTGACCGACCTGGTAGGTGGATAACAATGCCATTGCAGGGATGTTACCGCCTCGCGCCTGTGGACGAGGTGTGAATTTCCTGTGGGCAAATGAATTTCGCGCGGCCAAAATGGTGCGCTCAGTTCAGATCCGGATTGAATTCGGGGCTGCTGGACAGTTCAATCTTGACAGTCAGACCGAGCGCATGCAGCTGCTGACCCATCTCGGGCGTGATGCGCAGGCCCTCCAGGGCCTCGGGCTGCACCGCCGCGAGCAGGGTGAGCGAGCCGCCCTGCTCGCGCAGCCGCGCGAGGAAGGGGCCGTGACGCACGGCCATGCAGTAACAGACCAGGACGATGCCCCAGCCCAGACTGCCGGGCGTCATCGGATCGCCTTCTTCCAGTCCGAAGCGTGCCCGCAGCATCTTGGCCTCCTGAGGCAGCAATGCGCCCGTCTGGGTGGGCGCTGCAGCAGTGCCGCCGCGCGCCAACCGACCGGCCAGCGCGGCCGGCGCCGACCACACCATCGGGTCAAGCACCGAGACCCAGTAGGTTTCCCCATGCACGGCGGTTGCCGCCAGGCCGCTGCGCGATTGTCGCGGTTCGCCGGCCCGAAACGATTCGGTGGCCTCCAGGCCCAGCTGCTGCGAGATCTCCGCCGGATCCACGGAAGGGTGGCGGACATGGAGCGACAGCTGGTATGGCGTCGCCTTTTCGATGGAGCGCTTCCTAACCTGCATTGGGCAATCCCCTCTTGGATTGATCCGGCGCCGACGGCATCTGACTGCGAAACCGGCCGGGCGTCAAATCTGTCGTGAAGCCGATCCCCGACACCTGGCCACGCTCAAGTCTGTACGTCGGAAGGTCCGGCTTGCACTAGAATGGTGACGGTGCAGGCATCAACAATGAAACGGGTGGTAATCGCAGCGGCTCTGTCGCTGACCGGGGGATCCGCCAGCGCCCATCACTCCTTCGCGGTGTTCTTCAACACCGATGCCCAGCTGGTCAAGATCACCGGCGTGGTGCGGGACTTCCAGTTCCGCAATCCGCATGGCGTGATTACCCTGGCCGTGCCCAAAGGCAAAACACAGATCACCTGGCGCGCCGAGACCAACTCGCCCTCCGTGCTGCGCCGCCGCGGCTGGACCCCGGAAAGCCTGCATGTGGGAGACCAGGTGACCCTCGAGGGTTGGCCGGCCCGGGATGGCAGTCGCTACATCCGGCTCAGATCCGCCCGCCTTGCCGATGGCCGCCCAGTGGGCCAACCGATCGGATGACCATGCGTACGGTGTACTTGATGGCAGCGATCGTGCTCCTGGGCGGCTGCTCGGCCCACCTCCCCGATCGGGCGCCGTCATCCGCAGCGCCCGCCGCCTCGCTCCCGGTTCATCCCGACTTCTCGGGCTTCTGGAATCTGGACATGAAGACGCCGCGGGATCCGGGGCTCATGGCCCTGGTGGCACCGAATACCGTCTTCATGGACGACACCGGGCCGGTGGAGTTTCCGGCGGGCAACTACGGCGGCCTGATCCCCACGCCCGCCGCCCAGGCAGCCATCAAGAAGTGGAATCCCCGCGACCAGCTGAAGCCGGAAAATGCCTGCCGGCCCCCATCCATCGTCTATGCCCTGCAGGGCCCCTTCCCCATCGAGATCTTCCAAAGCGAGGTGTTCATCGTCATGAAGCTCGAGTACTACGACCTGGTGCGACTGATCTTCCTGGATGGCCGCAAACCCGAAGCCGATTTCCCGCACTCGATGACCGGTTTTTCAAGTGCCCATTGGGAAGGGTCGACCCTGGTGGTACAGACCACCCATCTGGAAGCGGCGACCCTGACCAACAACGGCCTGGACCACACGGAAAACATCAAGGTCACCGAACGGTTCCGCCTGAGCCCCGATGGCAACATCCTGATGGCCACCCAGGAATATGAAGACCCGGCGGCGATCCAGAATCGCGGCGTGCGCTTCATCGCCTGGCGCAAGCAGGCCGGGCAGCACGTGTTCCCGTACGAATGTGATCCGGGCTTCGCGGGCAACTACAAGGCCGGCAAGTAGCGCGCGACTAGCGCAGCAGGATCAACTCCGGAATGGCATCGGCCGCCGCCCAGAGGATGGCGTTCTGCTGGAACTGACGGCCGAGCGCCTGCGCGGCCGAGCGCGCCAGACCCAACACCAGAAGGCTCGGCTCGCCGGGCCATTCGCCGCTCGGGTCCTCGCCAATGCCATCACACGCCACGCGCCCCTGTCGTGCTATCTCCTGCGCCAATGTCGCCTGACGTTGGGCGTTGCAGGCCGCATCGAGGCGCGCTCCCAGCGGGTTGCATGCCGTAACGAAGGCGGCGCAGTCGGTGTGATGCAGCTGAAACAGCCGCAGCAGCGGCGCGCAATACACGCCGACCCGCAGCACAGCGGGGATGCTGCCAAACACCCGGTAGTGCGTCTGCCGGTAGGCGAGCACGGTTGCCGGGGAGATGATTGAACCCATATCGGCGATTTGGCCATGGTATAAGCGCCAGATGCAAACCCACACTCCCGCCTGGGCATCGGAACTGGAGATCGCATTTCGCAGCGGCGCGAGCGGCCAATGTGTTCTGTATGGCAACGTGCACGACCGCCTCGCGGTTGGTGATCGTCTGATCAGCGTCGACCGGTATCTGCAGGACACCCTGTTGGCCGCGATGACGGTGGTGCTGTCCTATGATCTGGGCAACGGGCTCACCGTGGAGCGCGGCGAAGAGCATCTGGCGCAGTGGGTGCCCTCGTCGCTGCGCAACCTGCCGCTCGAACCGCTCGAAGCGGTGCGCTTCATCAACCGCTACGCGCGCTACCTCGCCAATCTGCGCGCCGTTCAGCACCGCGACATTCCCAGCGTGGCCATCATAGTGCGGGGCGCCGACCAGTTGCTGCCCGCCGACGGGCAGGGCTTGCAGCATGGCAGCCTCACCTGCCTGGTGCGCGACTGGGGCTTGAGCAGCCCGTTTGCGCAGCTGCCGTTCTACAGTTTTCTGATTGCGGACAATCTGACGGATCTGGATCCGCTGCTGGCATTCGCGCCGCAGTCGAAGCTGGTACGCATTCCGCTGCCTTCCGCGGACGATCTCGAACTGGCGCTGCGCGTGCTGCACCACGAGTTTCCGCAAACCATCCCCGCCGCGACGAATTTTCCGGCGCTGGCGGCCGCGATCACCGGCCTTTCAGTGAATACCCTGCAGCAGATCACGAAGGTGCGCGCCCATAACGGTCAGGTGCTGCAGTCGCATGATTTTGCGGCGCTGAAAAAAGAGATGGTCGAGCGCGACGCGCCGGGACTGGTCGAATTTGTCGAATCGACCCGCACGCTGGATGACTACTTCGGACAGGAGACCCTGAAGAGCTGGCTGCGCCAGGACATTGCGTTGTGGCGGATCAACGATATCAAGGCGCTGCCCATGGGCTATCTGCTGTGCGGGCCGGTGGGCACCGGCAAGACGTTCCTGGTGGAGTGCCTGGCCGGCGAGGCCGGTGTGCCGGTCCTGAAGCTGAAGAATTTCCGCGACAAGTGGATCGGTTCAAGCGAAGCCAACCTGGAGAAGATCTTCCGCCTGATCCACGCACTGGGCCGCTGCATCGTGTTCGTCGATGAAGCGGATCAGACCTTGGGGAGACGTGACTCAGGGATCTCCGACAGCGGATTGTCCGGCCGACTGTATTCCATGATCGCCCAGGAGATGGCCGACACCGCCAATCGCGGCAATGTCGTATGGGTGCTGGGTTCCTCCCGCCCCGACCTGATCGAGGTGGATCTGAAGCGCCCCGGTCGTATTGATCTGAAGGTGCCGATCCTGCCCACCGCAACGCGTGCCCAGAGCAGCGGCCTGATCGCGGCATTGGCGCAACGTTACGGGATGAAGATCACGGAAGACGAGATGCTGGAGATGCTGCCCGGGATCCCGGTAATGATCACTCCGGGCGCCGCCGAGGCGCTCGTCGTCAAAGCCTACCGGGTTTCCCGCACCGAGGCCGTCGCGCCGGCTGCCGCCCTTGCGCTGTGTCTGGTGGGCTACCAAAGCGCCATTCCCCAGGAAGTACTGGAACTGCAGATGCGGCTCGCCATCCAGGAGGCGACCGACCTGGCTTTTGTGCCCGAGGAATTGCGCCACTTTGCGACGCCCGGCGCCCCGGTCACGGCGTGACGTAGATGACTTGCTCCGGCTCCCACTGCAAGCGCGCCCGGGCATTCTCCGCCGTGATCGGATAGCGGCTGATCGTCTGCTCCTCCAGTCGTACCGCTTGCAACGGTCCGAGGGTCGTATCGACGAAGGCGTCCGGGTCGAACATACGCGCCTCGGCGGGTGTACTGGGCCAGTGCCAGGGCAGTCCCTTCACGGTCACGCCACCCTGAAGCACCATGAGTTCGACGGCCTGCGGATTGATCACCTGAACATCAAACATCGACGGTGGCGCCTGGAAGTGCCGTCCGGCGGCGTTCACTTCAAAGGGACGCTGCGGCTGCGGTGAGATCCGGAATATCGCCTCGCCGTAATCCAGGTTTGCCACGCGCCATCCCGCCCCAAAAGACACGCTGAGCCGGGTGTGGCCGTTCAAGGTAATCCTGCTGCCGTCGGGCAAGGTCACGGCGCGCGTTTCACCGGGTTTGGTGCTGTAGGCTGTCACGCCCCAGGGCAAGGTGGGCGATGCTCGATTAGTGAAATTGATCACCCCGGGCATGTGGTGATAGATCGCGACAAAGGGCATGACGGCAACCAGGCCGCCCACGCATACGCCTACCAGGATGGCCGGAGGGTATCTGCGCTTGATCTTGATTGCTGGCGGCGGCGCCTGACCGAAACCCACCGGCACGAGCTCCGCGAGCACCGCGACGATATCCGGTCCGTGCCACAATTTGGCCGCCTCGACGATGGCATCGCGATGGGCGGGCTCGCGCAGCCAGATACGCAGCAGCGATCCTTCATCGGCCTGTAGACCACGCTCCAGCCGGGCAAGCCAGATGGCCGCCTCGGTGGCAATTGTCTCAGAGTTGCTGGCCACGGTCCGTCGCCGCCGGTGGGGTGCACTGGGACGGATTGTGACAGCACTGCCAGCCGCACGGAAGCACGGCCGATCAGGCAGCGCTCAGGTCTTGGTTACTTCAGGAGTGCTTCGACGCCTTGGCCGCGAAGTCGTTGACGTTCTTGAGCATGCTCGACATCTCTTCGGCGTGCTCCTCTTCCACGGCGAGGATGTGCTCAAGCATGCGTCGCGTGGTCGCATCGCGTCCCTGCAGGAAGGCCACCATCTCGGTATATGACTCGATGGCAATGCGCTCGGCAATCACGTCTTCCTTGATCATGTCCTGAAGAGAAGTGCCGGGTTTATATTCCGAGTGGCTGCGAGACGTGAGCCCTGCGGGATCAAAGTCCGGCTCGCCACCCAGCTGCACGATGCGCTCGGCAATCTTGTCGGCGTGTTCCTGTTCCTCTTTGGCATGGGCGAGGAATTCCTTCTTCACCGATTCAGCCAGCAGGCCGTCCGCTGCGAAATAGTGCCGCCGATAGCGCAGCACGCACACGAGCTCCGTCGCCAAGGCGTCGTTGAGCATTTTGATAACGGCCTTCTTGTCGGCCGTGTAGTCGCTGGTGACCGCGCCTTCCTCGATATGCTCGCGTGCCCGCCTGCGCAGTTCCGCGACGTCGCTCAAAAACGGAGTTGCGGCGGGGGCGCTCTGGCCGGTGGGGTTCATTTTTGCGTTCATCGGCAGCTATCCTTACAGAAACGTTGCGCGGAATGGTTCAACGCACTGCCACAGGCATTGCTGCACTGTGGCGGCACCCCGAGCGATCAGAACGGGGATCCGAGAGCTTTACTTCGGGATCTCTTTGGCGGCTTCCTTCGCTTTCTTGGCGTGGTGATGCGCTTTGGCCTTGTGGATCTGGGCTTTGGTCTTGTCGATCGACTTGTCCGGTTGCGACTCCACCGAGGCTTTGGCCTGATCGCCCAATTGCTGGGCCTTCTGCGAAGTCGCTTTCGCGCCTTCCGTTACGGTCGTGCCCACCTGGGCGAGCGCCACGTTGCATGCCGCACACGTCACGAGCGTTAAGAGCAGTCTATTCATGTATTGTCTCCTTCATCACGGGTCTTCATCCTGGCGTATGCTAGGCCCTGCAACCAGAGTCGGCGGCCAGCGCGCTGTGTCTACCTTCCGTAGGATGAACCCTACAATTGAGAGGCGCTCGCGCCGGGCATTGGCGCAAGTCATGCCCTCTTGATCAGGCGCAGCAGGAAGATCAGCACCACGGCGCCGATTGTCGCCACAATGATGGCCCCCAGCATCCCACCACCGGCGGACACCCCGAGTGCGCTGAACAGAAAACCGCCTACCAGCGCGCCGACGATGCCGACAACGATGTCGCCGAGCACACCGAAGCCGCCACCCTTCACCAATATGCCGGCCAACCAACCTGCGATCAGTCCGACCAGGACAAACCAGACAATGTTCATGTTTTCACCTTTGTTGTAAGAATTTCTTCGACCGAAACGGTTCCATCTGTCCACATGCGGAATTTCGGCTGCGCCGTATTGCGGGCCTCGTTGTTCGGGCCCAGGAATTCCAGTACAGCCTTGCCCCCTGGTGAATGCTTGGCGATGACTTTGAGAGCCACCAGACAAGGCGTCGCCAGCAGGATGCCGGCGACTCCCCAGAACAGTCCGCCGAGCCACAGACCGAGGAATATCAGCAGCGGATTGATCTCCAGGCGTCGCCCGACAAACAGCGGCTGCACCACCTGGCCTTCGATGGTCGCGATCACGAGATAGGTGCCGGCGACACCGAGAATGTGCGGAATATCGCTGAAGGTCATCGAGGCAACGAACGTGACAATCGCCAACGTCACCGTAGCGCCTGCGTAGGGAATGAAGTTCAGCAACGCGGCAACGATGCCCCACACGTACGGTGTCGGCATGCCCAGCAGCATCATCGCCACCGTGGTCGTTACGCCCAGGCCGACATTGATGATGGCAGTGGTGACGTAAAAGCGGCCCACTTCAGCGCGCACCGCGCCGATGATGGTGAGCACGCGGGATGCATTCAGGTCATCCACAAACGCGGCGGTCATTCGCGCCATCATCGGTGGACCGCCCGTAAGCAGGAAGAGCGTGAGAATCACAAAGGTCAGGCTGCTCACCGCTGCGCCCAGTGAGGAGCCAAGGATGGTCGAGCCCGAACCCGACGAGGTCGGCGCCGGTGCCGGCGGCGCGGCGGCATTGCCCGGATGAGGCGCATTGCCGCTCAGCGTGGTGGCGGAGGTCCCCAGATCATCGACGCGGGCAACGATCTTTACGGCCGGCGCAAACTTGTGTTTGATGGCTTTGATGGTCTGCGGCGCCTCCTGATACCAGTACTGCGCGGGCTTCCACATCAGCGCGCCGGCCGTAACCAGGATGCCCAGTGCGATCGCCAACAGCACCAGCGCACCGATGCCGCGCGGGACGCCGCGCTTGTACAGGCCCTCGACGGGACTTGACAGAACCAAGGCGAATAGCAGCGCCAGCGCAATCGGGATGAATGCAAAGTGCGCAACGTACAGCAGCACGCCCAAGGCCCCGATGACCAGGACCTTGGGCGCACTGAGGTGCCTCATGTTCAGCGTCGCAGGCGTTCGGTGACTGTGACTCTCAGGCTGTTCGTTGCTGCTCATTCCCGGCTCCCTGCCGCAATCCGTTTACGGGTGCTCGTCCCGCAGGTGTCCACCCAGTGCCGCCGACAGTGATGCGATGAATGCGCCAATCACCATCGCCAGTGCGACAAAGATGGCCGTCTTCGCCGCCGCCTTGCGGGCCGCGTCGGCATCGGCTTTGACCTTCTCTTTGGCCGCGTTGGCGGTCGTGATGAAATCATTCACACGCATTTTGGCCTCATCAGGCGATACCCCGGTTTTGGCAGCCACCAGGCCTGCGAGATACGACTGGTCGGCATCGGACACCGTCCCATTATTCGCCACCGCCTGCGCGATCACATGCGTCACCTCGCCGCGCACATCGTTGCCGCCCTGGGCCGCTGCTGCGGCCGGGTCGGAGGGCCGAAACAGCCGATCCATGCCATAGACATAGGACGGCGAGGTCGCGCCCGCTGCCCCTTGTGCGGCCCCGGCCGCCACGCCCGTCACGGCATGCACACCGCCGCTCACCGCCGATGACAGCGAGGACACCATCACCACCGCCACGAGCACGGTGGCGACCGCCCAGGTGACGAACCCATGGGCGGTATCACGAAAAAACACCTCGTGCGGATGAGTACCGTACCACCGGGTGCGCAGCCTGCCTGCGATATAGCCACCCAACGCGGACGACACCCATTGCATGACGATGAACCAGATTGCCGTGGTGACCGCGAACGTGGTGACCGAGACACCCTGCCCATCCCATGGTGAGATCATCGCAAAGCCCAGTCCGGAGCCCACCGCCAGCACGACGAGCGAGACCGCCGCTGCGACGAACGCGCCCGCGATAATTGCTGACCAGGAGGCAGTCGATGTCGCACCTGTCGCGGGCTGGCCCGGCGCCAGGCCCGCCACTCGTGCATCTAATACCGGTTCCATATTCTGCTCCTTGGGTTTTAAGTGTGGGAGCACATGGCAAGCAGCAGGATGATTGGAATGGGTACGCCCAGTAACCAAAGAAGTATTCCCCTACCCATAGTGATATTCCCCGTAGTTGATGCGTGAAAAATGTTCAGCCACTTAGCGGACGGCCACGATTAAGTCACGGAGCCGCGCAGCATAGATAGATGTCAAGACGCGATCGCGGGCAGGTCCCGTCCTACAGGCGCTCTTGTGCTGCTCTGTAGGGTTTTTCCGACGCGCCAAATCGCCGCTACGGACTGCAAAAAAAGACTGCGACAGCTCACCTTGCGGTGCAGTCAGATCCCTTTATGCGTGTTGCGCGCAGGAGCCGTTTCAATGAATTCCCCCGACAAGCCGTCCACGGAGAACGCCAAACCGTCATCCCAAGTACAAGGAGAGGGCGACTATGAGTCCTCGCGGCGTTTTCGCAAGGACGCCGAGCAGTTTCTGAAAAACGCGGACGTGCCGGAGTTGGCGCGGCAGGCGGCGCCCAAGTCCAAGGAAGAAGCTGAAGAGCTGAAGAAGGCCGAGGAGATCGGTCGTTCACACAGCGCTGCGGCAAAAGACAAGGCCCAGCAGAAACCTCGGACTCCGGAACGCTGAGATGTTCGAACACGATCTCGCGCTGGCGTTGATCGCCATGGCCGCGGTGATGTTCGGCTTGGGCGCCATCGCTACGGCCCGCTGGGACGACGAGCAGGAGTAACGCCTGCTCGCCCCTTACCGCTTGGATCCGCGCGGTGTTACTTGAGCTCGAATCGAACGGCCATGAGCTTGATCACCGGGCGCGACAAGGTGTTGTCGAAATGGAATGTTTTGGCGGCGGCAATTGCCGGTTGCGTCAGCCGTGAATTCGTCGATCGAACCGCCACGGCACGTGTCACTCGCCCTGCTGCATCGACGGTCAATCGACACGTGACCAGTCCCTCGACATGACTTTTTCGTAGCGCCGGCGTGTAGAAGTCTGTGAGCGCCTCTCCTGAAACCCATTTCACTGCCGAGTCCTGGGCGTCCGTCAATACCAAGGGTGCGATGTCCGCAAGGGCGGTGCCCGCCGCGGTGGCCGCCACTGCAGCCATGAGTATCAATCTGCCGCGGCGGCTCAGATTCATTGATGACATGTCACTCTCCAATAGTCTCTTGAGGCGTGGGGTCAACGTCGAGGGTGCGGCCATGCCGAGGGTTGCCCGGGGTGGCTGGGCGCCGGTGGCCAGCTTGACCAGCACCTCCGCGTAACTGATTTGATCGCCCATGACGGCGACGGCCGCCTCGTCACTGAGCAGTTCGGCAATGACCGTCAGACGCCGCCGCAGCCACAGTGCGCAGGGATTGAACCAGAACAATGCGGCATATAGCGATGCGATCCATAAGCGATAGCAGTCGTGCTGCAGGATGTGGGCGCTCTCATGGGCGATCACCGCTCTGGCCTTGCGGATATCCCACGACTCCCACTCCTTGGGCAGCAGAATGGTTGATCCAAACGACGCGGGTGCCCGGACCTGATCGCTGACCCGGACGTCGAGTGATCCAGCCCAGCTCAACTGTATGCGCCGGGCAGTCCGGCGCAGTCGCGCCGCCACCCACAGACCCGCGACGAAACGCGTCAGCAGCAGGGTCGTCACCAGCAGGTACAGGTCCCACACAGCGGCCTCGATCCCGAACTGCCGCGATTGCACCACTGCCAACGCCTCAATCCTGCCGGCGATCCGCAGGGGAAACGCCGGCGCGGGAAGCTGAACCACAAAATCGCGCATCAACACCGGCATCGCCAGCGAGATCAGCAGCACCACGGTCCAGATCGCCTTTTCGACCCGCAGATCCCGCAGTCGGGTCAGCTTGAGTAACAGCCAGACGGCGGCGAACAGGGCGATCGAGCGCAGCGTGGCTTCCAGCAGTACCGCGGGCATCACTTGTCTCCCGCTTTGCGTTTATCGATCTTCGCCAGCAGCCGTTGCAGATCACGCTGGTCAATCACCTTCGCCTCGACCATGCCCATCAGGACGTCATCGACCGACCCATTGCAAAACCAGTCCGCAATGCGCTGCACGGCCCGCGAGGTAACGGCCGCGCGCGGGGTTGCGGCCCGATAGATGAAGGTTCGTTGCTCGACTTCATGGCCCACAAAGCCCTTCTGCTCGAGGCGACTCAGTACGGTTCTGACAGTCGATTCCTTGAGCGGACGCTTGAGTAACTGCCGAATCTGGTCGGCCGTGGCGTCCCCGAGCTTCCAGATAAGCTCCAGCACTTCCCGTTCAAGGTCTCCCAGGTCCGTGGGTATCTGTTTCATATCAATGCGACGTCCGGTAGTGCTACGCATGGTAGCATACGTGCGGATGATTGCAAGCCCGCGGCCGCGATGGCGCGTTATCCAATGGCGCGGCTTATTGTCGCGTAAGCGTCAAGGGTACAGTTTGAGGTCCCGCCTTCCATTGACCCGTCAGCGTGTTCCCGGAAAGCATCGCATCATATTCCCCGCCTATTGAGCCGATTTTGACTACC